>Ga0265292_1000657_pt1 | contig 42443 bp, 37 predicted proteins | sample Munlanlewell296A_FD_189080 | JGI IMG/M metagenome (GOLD analysis project Ga0265292, IMG submission 189080) | Leachate microbial communities from a municipal landfill in Southern Ontario, Canada - Leachate well 296A | ecosystem: Engineered > Solid waste > Landfill > Unclassified | place: Canada... | reverse complement strand
GTCTTCCCCGATGGATTCATCCATATCCGAGAGGGTCGGGTCGAGGCCCTTGGCGATCGTTCGAAGATGCCGCGCGTGGCTGGTGCCGTGAATATCGACGCAGGCGGCAGGTATGTGCTCCCCGGTTTCATAAATCCTCACATGCATTTTTACGGTGCACTGGCGCGCGGGATGCGCGTGGGCAGGATGCGTTCGTTCGGTGCCGTGCTCAAGGATCTCTGGTGGTGGCTCGATCGAGAACTTACGCTCGAAGACGTGCACATCAGCGCGCTTCTGGGCGGCATCGAAGCGATTCGCGCCGGCGTCACCACCGTGTTCGATCATCACGCCAGCTACGGCGCGATCAAAGGCTCGCTCGACGCGATCTCCGAGGCGCTTGCTCTGGTGGGATTGCGCGCATCGCTCTGCTTTGAGATCTCCGACAGGGCAGGTCGGCGCGCGCGCGACGCGGCGCTCGATGAATCCGCGATGTGGCTGGAGAGGGTTCACGAGGAGCGCGAGATCGACCCTCTTCGGATGCGCGGCGGGATGGTGGGGCTGCACGCCTCCATGACGCTTTCGGACGCGACGCTCGGCTGCGCTCGGGCGCTCATGGATGTCTTTTGCGCAGGCGCACACGTGCACGTGGCCGAGGGGATAGAGGACGTGAGGGCCACGCGGCAGCGATTCAACATGAGCCCTGTGGCGCGGTTCGCCAAACGCGGCATCCTCTGTCCGGGATCGCTCGCTGTGCACTGCGTGCATGTTGACTCAAAGGACATCAATCTACTCGCGAAGAGTAGATGCACGGCAGTTCACAACCCGCTCTCAAACCTCAATAATGCAGTCGGCGTGGCTCCGATGCTTGAACTCATCCACCGCCGGGTGCCGGTCGTCATCGGCACCGACGGAATGAGCGCCGGAATCTCCGCCGATGTGAGGCTTGCATCCGTGCTGCAGAGGATAGAGGAGCAGGACGCGCAGGCCGGGTTTGCAGAGGCTACTCGCGCGGTCTGGAAGACGGCGCCTGCATTCGCCTCTGGTCATTTCGGGTTGCCGATAGGCGCGCTCGAGAAGGGCTCATCAGCCGATATCATTATAATGGATGCGATTCCGTCCACTCCGGTCTCAAAGGAGAACGCGGCGGGGCATCTGCTCTTCGGGATCTTGCCCGCGCCGGTTCGCACGACAATTGTCGCCGGCCGCATATGCATGCACGATCATGAGATCATAGGGGTGGACGAGGCGGCTGTGGCGAAAGAGGCGAAAAATCTCGCTGTGAAATTATGGAAGAGGATGTTGTGATTCGCGAGTTGTGAATGGTGACTGGTGATTAGTGACTGGCAGTGAAGTTCAGGATCTACCCCACCCTGACCCTCCCCTTACAAAGGGGAGGGAATATTTCCCCTCCTTTGTAAGGAGGGGTCAGGGGAGGTAGATCGTGCATTTCACGCCAGTCACTAATCACCAGTCACGACACGAAAACAGAGGTGTTCAATGTCATCACCGTTAATCTGGGGCCCCACATTCGAAGAGATGCTGCATCCTGAGAAGATTCCGGCTGACATCCGCGGCAAGGCGCTCGCAGTAGCGGAAAAAGATCCGCTCTCGCCGCTCAACCTCTTCAACATCACCTGGAAAGATACGCAGGGCCGCGTGCGGCACGTGGTTCTGCCGCGCGAGATCACCGGAATCGACGCGGAGATCTGCGTAATCGTCGGCAGCAAGTTCCCCACAGGCAGCCACAAGGTGGGTGCTACATATTCGTGTACCATAGAGAAGCAGGTCTCAGGCGCGATCCGGCCGGGCAGGCAAAGGCTCGTCTGGCCCTCGACCGGAAACTACGGGATCGGCGGCGCATACGTGGGCGCGCGCATGGGATACGAGTCGCTCGTCATACTCCCCGAGGGGATGAGCAGGGAACGCTTCGAGATGATCCGTTCGTACGGCGGCAGCTACGTCACCACGCCCGGCTCCGAATCGAACGTGAAGGAGATCTACGACAAGACGCACGAACTCGCACGCGAGCCCGACACGGTCATCGTCAACCAGTTCGCTGAGTTCGGCAACTACCGCTTTCATTATTATGTGACCGGCAACTCCGTGCTGGAGCTCTTTGAAGACCTCAAGGCCGGGGGAGTCGGCAGCCGCTTTGCTGCCTTCGTCTCCGCGATGGGCTCGGCCGGGACCATCGCAGCCGGAGACCGCGCAAAGGAAGCCCACTGCAATTGCCGGATAGTGGGGCTCGAGCCCGTGCAGTGCCCCACGTTATATGCAAACGGCTTTGGCTCGCACGACATCCAGGGGATCGGCGACAAGCACGTCACGTGGATACACAATACGGACAACATGGATGCCATCATCTGCATCGACGAGTGGGACTGCAAAAAAGGGATGCAGATATTCTGCGAGGAAGAAGGGCTGGACGTGCTGGCGGAATACGGCGTGGACAAGGACCACCTTGAGTGCCTGCGGGGTCTCTTCGGCATCTCGGGGATCTGCAATGTGCTTGGCGCGATCAAGGCCGCAAAGCATTATGGCTTCGGCCGCGGCGACATACTCTTCACCGTGGCCACGGACTCGGCCAGCCGCTACACGAGCGTGCTCAAGGATATGAACCGCGAGCAGGGCAGGATGGACAAGGCGGAGGCGTCGCGACGTCTGGTTTCGATCTTCCATCACCAGGGCCGCGACTTCATAGGCGAGGGCATTCCGCACGTACGCGACTGCTGGGCCAACCTCAAATACTTCACGTGGGTGGAGCAGCAGGGGAAGTCCGTAGAGGAGCTTCGCTCTCAGCGCTCGGCCGAGTATTGGCAACGCGAGCGTTTGCTCATCCCCGGCATAGACCGCGAGATCATGGAGCAGCGCAGGTTGTAACGTGGCTTCCCTCCGAATTCATATTGGGGTTCGCTCAGCAAGCCGACACCGAGCCAAAACACGCGGCGACCTGCGGCTGGCATTCGTTCTCTCTAACGTTAGCCATCGCCACTGCGCAAGCGGGGTCCCCAGCCCATCATCTCGCAAGCCGACACCGAGTTTAGCTCAACTTATAAGGCTAACGGTGAATTACTAGCTCTGCGGTCCCCATTGCTCGAAGCTGGGCTGGGGACCCCGCTCGTCATGCGCCTTGATACAACGTAAGGAGTGGCATGTGGCAAGCGGGTTTCCCCCGTTTATCGATAAGCCACGGTCGGTGGCACAGAACGAGCGGTGACCTGCGGCAGGCTTCGAGCAATGGGGACCGCGGTGGCTGGAAATTTACCGTTAGCCGTAAGATCTGGGCTTAACTCGGTGTCGGTTTGCGAGATGCCAGCCGCAGGTCACCGCGTGCTTTGGCACGGTGTTAGCTTGCGAGATGATAGCCAGAGGTGCGTTCCGAAACAGACGATCCCGGAACGCCGTCGCAGGTGTGGCCTTCGGGAGTCTCGCGTGGCTTCTTGACGAGCGCCGCTGCATATCTTTGTGGTAGCCCCGGGGAGATGATGCTATAAGGTGAGCAGCTGAAAAAGAGGGCGAGGGAAAGCGATGTCAGTTGTAGCAAATGCGGAGATATCGACCGGCGAGGGCAACGAGACGCGGCGCGTTCACATCGTGATCGACGGCGAGGCGATCCGCGAAATCCTGCCGGGCGAATCAAGGCTCCCGCGCGGCGAACAGGTGATAGACGCGGACGGCCTGCTGGTCATCCCGGGCGCCATCGACCCGCACGTTCATTTCGACACCCCAGGATATACCGAACACGAGGACTTCACCTGCGGCTCGATGAGTTCCGCCGCCGGAGGGGTCACCTGCGTCATAGACATGCCGGACACCTCGATCCCGCCGGTCACGGAGCGCGCCGGGCTCATGGCGAAGCTGCGCGTGATAAACGACATGTCCGTGATCGACTTCGCGCTCTGGGGCGGCATATCGGGCAACGCGTTTCGCACCAACAGCTGGCGCTCGCACATCCGCTCGCTCAAGCACGAGGGCGTGGTGGGCATCAAGTGCTACCTGCTCTCCGGCATGCCGACCTTCGAGCACTTGCTGCCGCTGGAACTCGTAGAGGTCATGCGCAGGGCGGCCGAACTCAATATGGTGCTCGGGCTCCATGCCGAGGACCGCGATATCGTCCAGCGCCGCACTGCCAGCCTTCAGGTGGCCGGCAGGCGCGATGCCAAGGCATACTATGAGGCGCGCAGCGATCCAGCGGAGCTCGAGGGCGCAAGGACCGGCATCGCCATAGCCCAGGAGACGGGCTGCTCGCTCCATATCGTGCACGTGGGCTCTGCGGCGGCTGCGGCGGCTGCCATAGAGGCGCGCAAGAAGGGCGCGGATATAACTCTCGAAACCTGCCCCCATTATCTCGCGTTCTCGCACGATGAGCTGGAGGAGCGCGGCGCGATCCTCAAGACCGCGCCGGTGGTAAAGACCAAAGACGACTCGCAGAAGTTGTGGGAGGCGCTCGCAAACGGCGGGATCGATTTCATCGCCTCCGATCACGCGCCCTGCACGCCCAAGGAGAAGGAAAGCGGCAGCATCTGGACCGATTACTCCGGCATATCCGGCACGGAGCTCGTCCTGCATTATCCGCTCTCCGACGGCTATTGCGCGGGCAGGCTGACTCTTGCGCGGCTGGTGGAGGTGACATCCTCCGCGTCTGCGAAACGCTACGGGCTCTATCCGCGCAAGGGCGCGATAGTGGCCGGCACCGACGCGGATCTGGCGTTCATAGATCCTTCCAAAAAGTGGACGGTCCGCGGCGAGAACTTCGCCTCCAAGGGGAAGTTCACGCCGTTCGAAGGCAGGGAGTTTACCGGCAGGGTGGTTCGAACGATGTGCCGCGGATCCTTTGTCTACGAAGAGGGCAAGGGGGTTACAGTGCCGCCGGGCTACGGCAATTTTGTAAGGCGCATCGGATAACCCCTACTCCCCTCCTTTGTAAGGAGGGGCAGGGGGAGGTAGATCATGATCTACCCCTCCCAACCTCCCCTTACAAAGGGGAGGAGTTTTTTTCTCCAGGATCGACAATGTCAACTTCATCAAGCATTCAAGACTGTGCCCGACGCGGCAGCGAGCGGACCGCAAACCTGCTCGCTGACCTCGTCTCGATTCCGTCCCTCTCGTGCGACGAGCGCGCTGTGGTGGAACGGATCGGCAACGAGATGAACGATGCGGGATTCGACGAGGTGCGCGTGGACGGCCTCGGCTCCATCATAGGCCGCATAGGCAGCGGCAAGACGCTGATCGCCATCGACGCGCACGTCGACACAGTGGACTCGGGCAACCGCGCGCTCTGGAGCTTCGATCCTTTCAAAGGGCACGTGCGCGATGGCAGGGTCTGGGGTCGCGGCGCCGCGGACCAGAAGGGCGGCATGGCGGCCATGATCGCGGCGGGCCGCATGATGAAGGAGCTGGGTATCGAGGGCGACTTTACCGTGCTCTTCACGGGTACGGTGATGGAGGAGGACTGCGACGGCCTCTGCTGGCGGCACTTGATAAAGGAAGATGGGATCAAGCCGGACGTATGCGTGATCACCGAGCCCACCGGGCTCAACATCTATCGAGGTCATCGCGGCCGCATGGAGATGGAGGTCTCCTGCAGTGGCAAATCCGCGCACGGCTCCGCGCCGGAGCGCGGCGACAACGCGGTCTATAAGATGGCGCGCGTGGCTCTTGAGATCGAGAGGCTGAACGCGCGGCTAACGGGCTACGAGTTTCTTGGAAAGGGCACCATCGTTGTGAGCGATTTCAGCTCGTCCGGCCCGTCTCAGTGCGCGGTGCCCGATTCGGCGCGCATCTATATCGACAGGCGACTGGCGCTGGACGAGAATAGGAAAATTGCGATCGCGCAGTTGGAAGCGATAGGGGAGCTGGAGAAGATCGCGGGTCTCGAGGTATCTGTGCCGGTTTATCGCAGGGCCGCATATACCGGAAAAATCTATCCGACCGATAAATATTTTCCCACGTGGGCGATCCCTGAAGATCATCGTGCGGTCCGTGCATCAGCGGACGCGTGCAAGTCTCTCTTTGGCTCCGCGCCCAGGATCGATAAGTGGACGTTCTCGACAAACGGCGTTGCGATATGCGGCATGCACGGAATCCCCTGCGTGGGATTCGGCCCGGGCTTTGAGGAACAGGCGCACGCGCCGGATGAATGGATTCCGATCGAGCACCTCTGGAAGGCCGCGGCGTTTTACGCGGCATTCCCGTCTGCATTCCTATTGAGTCCTGCATAATATAGTGACTAACAACCCCTCCCCTTTGTAAGGGGAGGATGGGAGGGGTAGACCGCAGATGCGACCATGATCTACCTCCCCTGGCCCCTCCTTACAAAGGAGGGGGATGATTTGTCATTGCTCGTTGTCACAATATTATGCAGGACTCAATAAGTTCAAGGTAAGTGCCGGCACTGCGTTACCTCGTCGTCCCGTCAGGGTTGAAGTAATAACCCTCGTGCCGGATCCCCATCTTCCTGGCTATGATGCTATTCGGGAATATGTCCGTATAAATATTGAACCTCGTCACCGCCGCGTCGAATTCGTTGAGCGGCGGCTTTATCAGCTGCCTGGTCACCTGGAACTGCCTACGCGCTATCAGGAAGTCGTAATTCGAGAGGATCTCCGGGAGCTGCTCCTGCTGGTGCATGAAAAAGTCCCTGAGCAGCATCTCGATATGTTTGCCGGCCCTGACCTTGTCGGGGATGCTTCCGGCTGCTGCGAATTCCTTATATGCCTCGGTAAGCGCGCGGGACTGCTCGTCCTCTGCGCCTTTGAATTCAGTAAGCCCCTTCACGAGTCTCGGCACGTTGGTGTAGCGCGTCTCCAGCACCTGTTCGAGCGGCGCCCACGCCTTGCGCACCTGCCTGTCCAGCAGATAGATCGTGGCGTATTTGATGAGTACGATCCCGGCGAATATCGCTATGACAGCGGCGGATGCGTACAGGGTGGCCTTGACCGATCTCTTCATTTTATCCTCCGGTGGCGCCTTCGATCCGTTGATCCAAAATGGCAACCAAGGTTAGCATATCAAAATAGATAATAAAATCATTAAGTTATAATTATCGTGCAGCCCTCATTTTTCGAGCAACTTTCCGGAGGCGCCGTCGAAAACTGGACACACGATGATAAAGGAGGAAATCATGTATAAATACGCGGGTGCAGTCCTTGCGCTTCTCTTTCTGGCAGCATGTTCGCATTCGAACGGGGAGGCGGTGGATGTGAACAAGGATATCAATGATGTGCAGCCGGGCGATGTATTCAAGTCGCTCACGATCTCCTGGAACGGCGCTGTCAATCCCACCAAGATCACGAAGGAGATCTCGATCGACGACAAGAACAATCTCACGCTCAAGATCGAGAGCTATTATCAGGGCGACCTCGCGGACAGCTGCAACGGATCCGGCGTCATCACGGCCGAGAACCTGAACGAGATCTCGCAGAAGGTGCTGGCAGCGGACCTCGTCAACTACGCGCCCGCGGATGATGCAAGCCTGTGTGTAGGCGAAGCTGGCACCTCATTTGTCTATGTCGCGGCCGACGGGACCCAAAACGAGTTTACGGCCACGAACTGCAACATGGAGCCGGAGATCAAGGCGATAGCCGTGACCCTGTCGGATATAGGGACCGCGCTCGTCCCGGACTGCACGGAGGAGTCCGTGGCGATCAAAGAGCCGCCGGCGGATGGTACGAAGCAGCCGACGGACGGGGATGACCAGAAGCCGGCCGATGAGACGGGCAAACAGCCGGCCGACGATACGGAAAAACCCGCTGCAACCGCGGATGACAAACCGGCATCGGGCGATGTGGTCGTCGGGCCGCCGCTCGTGATCAACGCCCGCCGCATCGTAACGGACAAGTGAACGGGGCGATCTTGAGCCAAAGGGCGCGGGAATCCCGCGCCCTTTTTCTTTTGTCCTTTTGGCCGGCGTAAGATAAAACATGGCGTGGCTGTCATCCATGCGGAGGTTTGCCATGTCATCCATGAAGGGCCGGCACTTCATCACCGAACAGGAATGGACCAAAGAGGAGGTCGATCGCGCGCTCGAGCTCTCCTGCGAGCTCAAGGAGCGAAAGAAGCGCGGCGAGATCACAGACTGGCTCAAGAACCAGACGGTCTTCATGATTTTCTTCGAGCAGTCCACGCGCACGCGCAACTCCATGGGTTGCGGCATCACGCAGCTCGGCGGCAATGCGCACGACCTCACCCCTGACAAGATGCAGCTCTCCCACGGCGAGACCGCAAAGGACACGGCCGTCGTGCTCTCGCGAATGGGGCACGCCATCGCGTGCCGCAACTGCTTCTACGGAACCGGCAACAAATACCTGCGCGACCTGGCCAGATACGCCACGATCCCGGTGATGTCTCTTCAGGATGATGTCTATCACCCGATGCAGGTGATGGCGGACCTCATGACGATGCAGGAGAAGTTCGGCAAGAATTTGAAGGGGCTCAAGGTCACTATCAGCTGGGCATTTGCCGAGAGCCACGCAAAACCGCTCTCAGTGCCCCAGTCACAGATCCTGCTCTTCACGCGCTACGGCATGGATGTGACCGTTGCAGCGCCGCCGGAATTCCCGCTCATGCCGGAGATCGTTGAGCAGGCGATGCAGAACGCACAAGAGGGCGGCGGCTCTCTCCGCTATACCGATAAGATGGATGAAGGTTTCGAAGGTGCTCAGGTCGTGATACCCAAGAACTGGGGTGGATTTGCCGGGCTCTCGGAATGGATCGACGACGAGAATCACAGGGCCAGGATGAAGGTGAATCTCTTAAAGCACAAGGACTGGATCTGCGATGCGCGGCGCATGGGGCTCGCCTCAAAGGATGTGAAGTACATGCACGCGCTGCCCGCGGATCGCGGCAGGGAGGTCACGGACGAAGTGATCGACAGCGAGAAGTGGTCGATTATCTACGATGAGGCAGAGAACCGGCTTCATACGGCAAAGGCCATAATGGCGCTCACGATGGGGGGGAGATAGTCCCGATATGTCCAAGAAGACCTACACAAAGGTGCAGGCGATGCTCGAGGCGAACCGATGCCTTATGTGCGCGGATGCGCCTTGCGTCTGCGATTGCCCGGCCGGAGTGGACGCGCGCGCGTTCATCCGAAAGGTCCGCTTCGATAACCTGGACGGCGCGGTGCGCATGCTCCGCAGATACAACGTGCTCGCGGGCTCGTGCGCGTACATCTGCCCCACCGGCGTGCTCTGCGGCAAGGAGTGCTCTGCAGAAAGCCTCTCCAGGCCGATAGATATCCAGGGGCTGCAGCGCTTTGTGATGGAGTACGAACGGCGCGTGGGCATGATCGAGCCTTTGGCCTCGAAGCGCACGGGCAAGCGGATCGCGGTGGTGGGCGCCGGTCCCGCCGGGCTTGGGTGTGCGGCCGAGCTCGCAGGCCGCGATCACTCGGTCACGGTATTCGAGCGCGAGGCTGCGGCCGGAGGGATGCTGGGGCTTTGCATACCGTCGTTTCGGCTCCCGCTGGAGGTGCTCGATTTCGAGATCGAGTTCATCCGAAAGCTTGGTGTCGAGTTCGCTTTCAATACATCGGTCGATGACCCGAAGCGATTGCTGGCCGAGGGCTTTGACGCGGTCTTTGTCGCCACGGGCCTTGATAAGCCCAGGGAGAGCGGATTCGTGGGCGCCGATATCCCGGGCGTTTATCAGGCGCTCGATTTCCTGCGCGCTGCAAAGCGCGGGGAGATACAGGATCTCGGGAAGAGGGCGGTCGTGATCGGCGGCGGCGACACGGCGCTCGATGCGGCGCGCACAGCGCGCAGCCTGGGCGTCGAGTGCCTCGTGCTATATCGCCGTACGCAGCGCGAGATGCCGGCGTATCCTGAAGAGATCGACGCGGCATGGGACGAAGGGGTGGAGTTCTATTTCCGCACCGTCGTGCACGCGGTCCATGGTCCCGATCGAACCACGGGCGCGCGATGCGTGCGCGTGCGCTGGCGCGAGAAGGTTCCGGGCCTGCCCCATGCCTTCGACGTCGAGGGTACGGAGTTCACAATTGCATGCGACTCGGTGATCATCGCAACGGGCCACGATCCCGCGTCCACGTTCGGCCTCCGCACGACGCCCGGCGGCATGCTCGCTGTGGACAGGGCCACGTTCGCCACATCCGTGCCCGGCGTATTCGCAGGCGGCGACATCGCCTTCGGCGGCGGCACTGCCGCGCGCGCGGTGGGTCACGGAAGGCTCGCTGCTCTGGCGATCGAGGGGTACCTCGGTGTGCGTCCTTGAGCGACGGCAACAGGCGTAGGGTGAACGCCCTGTTCGACGGCGCCACTCGCTCCGTTACTCGTCGCGAAATCTTCGTTGCCTTCATCCCATTTGGTGTCTTCCCTCTGGTCAGGCCCCAAATGGGTGAAAGCAATCGAAGATTTCACTTCCTCATACACTCCGCTCGAAGCCGCGCCTGATTGTCTCACAGGGCGCTCACCCCACGCCTGTCATCGTCCCGCATCCTGCTTTCATGGAAGAGCGCCTTAACCTCTCCTCCGGGAAGGCCGAAAAGCGCCGTCTTATTCGAAACCGCATCGCGTACCTGACTAAAATGCAGTTGGGTTCAGAATGGCGATATTGTATGATCAGGCACACTATATTGCTGGAAGAGTGCTCGGTTGGGGATCATGATCGAGCCTGCATAATAGCTGATGGCGAGGTTGGAGGCGTAGAAAAGGGGGAATAATGAAAAAAGACAACAAGCAGATCTACAAACTTAGAAGTACGAAGGTTGATGAAATGCTTGATGACTCTAAGCATCGACTTGAATATGGCATTGAGTCTGTAAATCATCTGTATGGATTATATCATGGACCACAGGGGAAAAAAGAGAAAGGAGCGCCGCTTCAAATAAAACAGGACATTCTTAGGGCGATGGTGGTCATCGCCGGAGCGGCACTCGATGCAACGATTAAAGGTATAGTAAAAAGCTGTTATTATGAGCTGGTCACTCATGAAGAAGATGTTCGATCTGAAGCAGCCAAAATGATTCATCGAGATGTTTTAAAAAAACTCGATGATCATGGCGAAATGCTTGCCGGTGCAATGTTGTCAAAAGACCTTAAGGAAGGATTAATTGATTTGGTCATCGAGGATATTACGGGCGAGTCATTGCAGAGCACTTCAAAACTCATCGAAGTAGCTAAAAAGCTATGTGTCGATAAGCAGATTCAGATTAATAAGAGAGAACTCAATGAAGCATTTATCGCCAGAAATCAGATCATTCATGAAATGGATCTCGAAACCAGTGCAAAGAAAAAATGGGACAGGCGTCGCCGAAATAAGAAAGATATGGCCAAGTACGCAGAGGCCATGTTGAATATTGCTGACGATTTTATACAGAAGGTCGATGCGCGATTAAAGGCATGCAAGGCGAAGCACTAAAAGATGGAGAGATAATGAACAGCAAGCGCCCTGCCATCAAGAACCCATCTTCCATATACGACCGGATTCGGTCCATCCTGGAATCTGCCCGGTCGAGTGCAGCAAGGTCCGTCAACACGGCGCAGGTGGCTGCCAACTGGCTCATTGGCAGAGAGATAGTGGAAGAGGAACAGAAGGGGAAGAGGCGGGCTGCATATGGCTCTCGCCTGATTGTGGAATTGTCCGGCCGTTTGACATCGGATTTTGGCAAGGGCTATTCCGTCAATAATCTTGAGCACTTCCGGGACTTTTACCTGACCTACCCAAACCTCATCGAAGGTCGAATTCCCCACGCACTGCGTGGGGAATCTCTCCTTCTGCCCGGTGACGAGGGGGTTCAGCGATCGAGCAAATGGACCCCATTTACTCCCGGTCATGACGGAAATGCCGTGGGGGCAGGACTTGCGAACGCAGGAAAATGCAGGATGCACATGACGAGCGATGCACCAGGACCAAGTGCGGCCAGATGTATGGGTATGATAGGAGCTGAATAAATGGATATAACTAAAGCGCATTGCAATGGTTGCTTGGGTGAGCGAAATCACGAAATACTTCACGCCCATGAAAGTAAATGGGATAATGAAGAGTCGGGCTTTTCTGGTAGTGACCTTTATGAATTGCTGAAGTGTTGTGGTTGTGAAAAAATTGCGCTTCGTCATACATGTTGGTTTTCTGAGGATATTGACCCGCAAACGGGCGATCTCGAGCCATCGGTCAATTACTATCCGCCACCGATTTCGCGTCAAAGACCTCGTTGGTTCGCTGAGGTGTATCGCAATGAAGCGCTTTATGATTTGAACTGTTTGCTGGAAGAGATTTATATCGGTCTTCAGAACAAATCGGTTCGGTTGGCAACAATGGGGATTAGAGCTCTCCTTGAAAATATGATGATTCAGAAAGTCGGCGATCATGGTAGTTTTTCCAGTAATTTGTCGGAGTTACATTCCAAGGGATTTGTTACAGAAGAACAGAAGAAGATTCTCGATACTGTTCTTGAAGCCGGTCATGCAGTAATGCACCGCCAGTATTCTCCGAATGAAGGGGATCTCATATCATGCATGGATATAGTAGAATCTTTGATCGAAACAATCTACGTTCATCCGGGAAAAGCTGCGGAGCTCAGTAAAAAAATTCCACATAGGTGCGACAAAAAAACCTGATGGCCCTTATAAAAGGAAGAATGATGTACCCCGAACCCAAAGTTGATCTCAGCGTAGAATTTTGCGGCGTGCGGTTCGCGCACCCGTTCATCCTTGCCGCAGCGCCGCTTGACGAAGGAGGAGATAAAAATCGTAGAGGGGCAGAGCTGATAATTGCCTGCCTAAAAGGCATTTAGGAAGCCATGCAATGCATTTTATCTGATGGCAATAAAATAATGCATTTCCTTGCAACTTAATCTTGCATTTGTTATACTTCTTTCTGGAGGAATGAAAAAATGGCGATCCTGACCCAAAAGCAATTTGGGCAACGGATTCAGGCTTTACGCGAGGATGCCGGGGTTTCGCAGGAGATGCTGGCGAGGCATCTGCGAATAACCCGGCAGGCAGTCGGCCAGATTGAAAACGGCAAACGAACAGTCGATGGCGCGGAGCTGGTGAGACTTTCGGAATTCTTCTCCGTAACGGTGGATGCCCTTCTAAAATCTCCGCTGCCGGCAAAAGAGGAACATCACGTGCAAGTGCAGACACACACATTTCGCTTTGACGCAAATAAATTGCGCAACGTGCTCCTCTACCTGCTCGAAAAGTGTGGCGGCAAACCGAATGTCGGCGAGACCGTCATCTATAAGCTTCTCTACTTTATCGATTTCGATGCATTTGAACTCCTCGGTGCGCCGGTGACCGGAATTTCCTATCGGAGGCTCCAGTTCGGGCCGGTTCCAGGGCGGGCCGATTTTGAACGAGTCGTCAAATCGATGATGCAGAAGGATGAACTCAAGATCTTCACGCATGAATATTTTGGGAAACCGCAAAAGAGATATGTGGCCTTGGCGGAGCCGAATACAGAGGGTTTCTCCGTCAAGGAAGTGGAAATTGTCGATAAGGTGATTGCGCGGCTCTCGGACATGAATGCCGCCGAAATTGAGAATTACGTCCATCTGGACGCACCATGGATGCTGACAGCAGAGGGTGGGGTCATCGACTATGGTCTCGTTGTTGAGCGCGAATTCCCCTACGCCAAGCGAGACTATCGAAAGATTTGGGAGGGCGCGGCCGCCCTGGACCTGATCAGTCAGCTTGGTCCTATATCCAGGGAAGAAGCCGAATATTACGAAAAGCTCTGAGGAGATTCCTTTGCAACTCCAATATGGTCACATCTACCTGGTCGATTTCGAGCCCAGTGTCGGTCACGAATACCAGAAAAAACGGCCGGCCGTGATAATCGAGGCCGACAAGGGCTTGAGGCAATCGAGCCTGGTGACTATCATGCCGCTGACGTCACAGATGGAAAAGGCGCATCAAGATGACATCGCGGTACGTAAGAACGTCCATAATCGTCTTTTTGTCGATTCTGTTGTCAAGGTACACGTAATTACTTCATTTGACCGATCCCGGTTTATCAAGCGAATCGGCAAAATGGACGATAACGTTATGGGGAGCATCAAGGCATATCTTAAAAAGCATTTCGATATTTAGTATCCGAGGAGGGAAGGCCGGAAAGCGCTGCCATCATGCTTGACCTTAGTTTCTTCGACCCGTAATCTCACATTCGAATCTTTCTGGGTAATGGAGCAATCGTGAACAGCAAGCGCCCTGCCATCAAGAACCCATCTTCCATCTACGAACGGATTCGGTCCATCCTGGAATCTGCCCGGTCGAGTGCGGCGAGGTCCGTCAATACGGCGCAGGTGGCGGCCAACTGGCTCATTGGCAGAGAGATTGTGGAGGAGGAACAGAAAGGCTCCCGACGGGCCGGTTATGGCGAAGGGTTGGTGCGCGATCTTTCAGCGCGGCTTCAATCGGATTATGGCGCCGGCTACAGCCTTGCGAATGTAAAATACTTTCGAAAATTCTATTTAGAATACCCCCGATTGGTGGAAGTCGCAAAAGGCCACGCAGTGCGTAGCCTTTTACCCGGGAACCAAGATCCCGTTCTTTCTGGAAAAAGCTACGCACTGCGTAGCTTTTCTTCTGGAGAGTGTGTCTGGAAGCCAGGCCAACTTCATCCGAACCTCTCATGGACGCACTATCGAACCCTGCTGCGCGTGGACAAAACGGAGGCTCGGGCATTTTATGAGATCGAGTCTATCAATAACAACTGGTCAGCGCGCGAACTGGAACGACAGATCGGAAGCCTGCTCTATGATCGGCTTGCGCTGAGCAAGGACAAAAAGGGACTCATGCGCCTCGCCGTCAAAGGCCACGAAGTAGCGAAACCCTCAGACATCTTCAAAGATCCAATGATAATGGAATTCCTGGGACTTCCTGAATCGCCGAAATTGGTAGAGACCGGGCTTGAGCAATCCCTCATAGACAATCTGCAGACTTTCCTGCTTGAACTCGGCAAAGGATTCGCGTTTGTGGCGCGGCAGGAACGCCTTACGCTGGATGGCGATCATTTCTACATCGATCTGGTCTTCTACCACACTATCCTTAAATGCTACGTCATCATCGACCTCAAGACAGGCAAGCTGACCCATCAAGATCTCGGGCAGCTGCAACTCTACGTGAACTACTATGACCGTGAGCGTCGGACAAAGGGCGATAATCCGACGCTCGGGCTGATTCTCTGCGCGGATAAGAACGACATGGTCGTGAAGTACACTCTTGGGCGGGATCAGCAGAAAACTATTTTCGCCAGCCGCTACAAGCTGCATCTACCAACGGAGGCAGAGCTGAAAGCCGAGATCCGGCGGGAGTTGAAGGCATTGCCTCAGAAAAGTAAAACAAGCGGTGTATGAAAAAATAACACCGGATTACGAGAGTACAAAATGTATCCAGAACCCAGAGTTGATCTCAGCGTAGAGTTCTGCGGCGTGCGATTCGCGCACCCGTTCATCCTCGCGGCCTCGCCGTCTACCGACGAGCTCGACATGGTGCGCGACGCGTTCCGTGCGGGCTGGGCAGGGGCGGTGCTCAAGACCACTTCCGTAGAGGGCACGCCGGTTGACCTCGTTTATCCCATGATGAGCGGCATGGACATGGGCACTGAGCGGCTGGTCGGCATGGGCAACATAGACCTCATAAGCCGTTATCACATCGATGAGGTCGAGAAGAGGATTGCGGCGCTCAAGTCCGAATTCCCCGACAAGCGCGTGATCGCGTCGATCAGCGGACAGTCGAAGGAGTCATGGCAGGAACTCGCGCGCCGCAGCTCTGCAGCAGGGGCCGACCTCATAGAGTGCAGCTTCTCCTGTCCGCAGGGCACGATGGGCCTGAGGCCCGGCGCAATGCTTGGGCAGGATGCAAATGCATCCGCGCAAGTAGCGGGCTGGATAAAAGAGGCAGCGGGTGCGACGCCGGTGGTCATAAAGCTCACTCCGCAGGTTGCGGACATCGCTGAGGTCGCGCTGGCTGTCAAGGCTGCCGGCGCTGATGCGGTATGCGTCGGAAACACGGTGCCCGCGCTCATGGGCGTGGATCTCATCGTTTTTCCCCTCCTTTGTAAGGAGGGGCAAAGGGAGGTAGAGCATGATCTACCCCTCCTAACCTCCCCTTACAAAGGGGAGGAACCCTCTACCCCCTCTAACTCCCCCTTACAAAGGGGGAGGATTCACGAGTGGACTCCAATCCCCAACATCGCAGGTCGCTCAACATATTCAGGATTATCCGGCCCTGCAATCAAACCGATCTCGCTGCGCTGCGTGGCAGAGGTGGCAAGACGCGCTGCAATGCCCATAGCCGCGAGCGGCGGCGCGGTCACGTGGCGCGACTCGATGGAATTTATTCTGCTCGGCGCGTCGGTGGTCGAGTTCTGCACCGCGGTCATGCACTTCGGCTTCGACATGGTGACGGATCTGATCGAGGGGCTTTCGTTCCACCTGGAGAGGTGCGGGATCGGATCGGTGCGCGAGATCATGGGCCGCGCGCTTGCGCAGATCGGGACGCACGAGGAGCTTGTGCGCGGCCAGGAGTGGCGGCCGCTCGTGGACGCGGAGCAATGCGTGCGCTGCGGGCTCTGCATGATCGCGTGCCGCGATGCCGGGCACAGGGCGATAGTTCTCGATGCCGAGAGATTTCCTGCGATAGATGACGAAAAATGCGTAGGCTGCGCTCTGTGTTCATGCATCTGCCCGGCTTATTGTATTGAGATGAAGAAGAGGCATGAAGCGTAATTTTTTCCCCTCCTTTGTAAGCCTGCCCGCCGGCCGGCAGGCGGGGAGGGGAAAGGGGAGGTAGATCTTGATCTACCCCCTCTAACTCCCCCTTACAAAGGGGGAGAACCGCTACCCCACCCATCCTCCCCTTACAAAGGGGAGGGGAAGAGGTAATCCATGACGGCTCACCTGCTCGAGTGCATCGACTGCGGCAAGCACCACCTCCCCGCGGAGGTCGAATATCTCTGTCCTTCCTGCAGCGCGCGGCAGAAGCCCTTGCACCCGCTCTTGGGCCTTTTGCGCTGCGTGTACGAGTATGAGGCCACAGCTCGATACTTTGAGCGCGATGCGCTCGAATCAAACAGCGAACGCGGCCTCGGCCGCTGGCTGCCGATCCTCCCGATCTCATCAGCGGCCTCGCTGCCGCCGCTCATAGAATCCGCGACCCCGCTCAGGCCGGCCGAGCGGCTGCGCCAGGAACTCGGGCTCGCGGCGCTCTGGCTCAAGGACGACACGGTCATGCCTACGGCCTCCTTCAAGGACCGCGCCTCTGCGCTGGTCGTTGCGGTGGCGCGCGAGCGCGGGCACGACGTCGTTGCCACGGCTTCCACAGGGAACGCTGCCACGGCGCTTGCGGGCCAGGCGGCCGCAGTCGGGATCTCGAGCGTGATCTTTGCGCCCGAGAAGGCGCCTGCCGCCAAACTCGCGCAGATCGCGGTCTTCGGGGGCAGGCTCATTCCTGTAAAGGGGACGTACGACGAGGCGTTCGAGCTCTCCATAGAGGCGTGCAGGCACTTCGGCTGGTACAACCGCAACACCGCGTACAACCCCTACACCGTCGAGGGGAAAAAGACCGCAGCCCTGGAGATCTGGGAAGGGCTGGATTATGAGGCCCCGGACTGGATCATCATACCCACGGGCGACGGCGTGATTGCCGCAGGCATTGAGCAGGGATTCCGGGAGCTGGCTGCGATGAAGCTCGTCGATCGCGTCCCGCGGCTCGCGCTCGTGCAGGCCGACGGTTGCATGCCCATCGTGCGCGCGTTTGAGTCGGAGGATCTTGAGATAAAACCCGCGCTCAAGCCCCACACGATCGCGGATTCGATATCGGTCGGGGTCCCGCGCGCGGGCCGCTGGGCGATGAAGGCGCTGGTCGAGACAAAGGGCGTGGCGGTCGCGGTGAGGGATGAAGAGATCATCTCCGCAATATCCATGCTTGGGAATCTGACCGGCGTGTTTGCGGAGCCGGCTGCAGCGGCCTCGATCGCGGGGCTCAAACGCCTCGTTGCGCAGGGAACGATTAAATCCGACGAGACGATCGTGGCGCTGATAACCGGAAGCGGACTCAAGGACGTGCCGGCTGCCATGCAGGCGGTGAAGATACCTGCGGCGATCAAACCTACGCTCGATGCGGTCAAACGCGCGTTGCGGGAATAAAAAAAGGGGATCGCTTTTTGCGATCCCCGGTGATTCAATATTGCTCCGTCACACTTCGACCTGAGGGCTCAAGGCATTCACTCCTTGGCAACGCCCTTCACGTCGATTTCGCAGGTGCCCTTCCCGTCCATCGGCCGCCTGAACCATATTATGCCGTTCTTGCCATCTTTGTCCTTGTCGTGCTGATTAGTTAAATATGTAAAATCATATTCAACGTTCAGGTCCAATTCCGTATACATATTAAAGACCTCAGGTTCCTGGACCTGATCATCAAACATTGCATACCAGTGCTTGGTGGCAAACTTCACCCAGCCCAGGTTGAGGCTGAGGCTAGGGTTCTGGCTTCCGGTGATCATGAAGCTTAAGTAGTAACCACGACTGGATTTCTTGCTGGGATCGCCGCTAATAACATAGCTGGGATCGACGGGATACATTTGCTTCGCGCCATCCATATCTGTTGAATAAAGCCCCGCATTCCAGTGTGCGAGCACATCTTCATTTTCTCTGTGCCTCGCATCCTTCCAGACGCGTAGATTGAAGTTATCGCCGTGGGTGTCATAGGCGTCTAAAATCCGCAAACACGTCGTCAGATCGCTGATCTGATCCTCAGGATAAATATATATCAGCTTGATGTTTTTCTGTACAAAATTGTTGGAGGCGTCCATGACCTTGAGGGTAATCGTGTGTTCCGGGTCCTTAAGTGCACTGATCAGTTTTGACGTGATATTCGTGAGGGTGATCGTGCAGGAGGTGTTTTCCTTGCAGTGATTTAAGTCCAATTCAGCTGGCTTGGTAGCGCTATCGATAATATTGTTTATTTCGGCCGGATCAGCTGAATCGTCGTTGATTTTGTAATCCCATTTGCTCTTCGTGTTGTCATACACAAACTGCCATGTGTAATTTTTCGCATTGCCGCCCGAGGCCGTGGCCGTTATCGTGATTCCATTGGTAAAGCCCGCTTCCTCGTCTGCATATGGCTGAACATCGAGGATCTGATTGCCGTAAGTGTCCGTGCTGTTGAACTTCGTCTTATTCCCATTGTTTTTCACCTCCAACTCCATCGTGAGGCTTGCGGGATTGTTAAGTTTAGATGGTGGCTTCTGAGTCTGCGACGGGCCCACTGCCTTGGCGCTGACCTGGATCGTGAAGTTCTTTTTGACCGGCGCTGCGTCGGAATTGTTCGGGTCGCTCACGGTGAGGGAGAACTCGCAAACCGCGGTGTCAGCCGGTATGCCGATCACCGTGACGGTCTTAGAGTCGAACGAGCCTTCGATGCCGATCCACGTGCATTTGGAATTATCGATCTCCCAGTGGTAACTCCCCTTTGACGTGCAGCCATTGCTGGCTTTGATGCTGGCCTTATATTCATCGCCCACTGTCCCGCCGCTGGTTTTTTTCAACGAATTGATCTTGAGCTTCGTGCCTTTACAACCCGAGCTCGGGTCAGCGGGCGGCGTTGCGTCATCGCTGCTGTTCTGTACTGCGACCGGCGTGTTCGCGGAATCGTCTGCTCCGTCGTCCGCGTCCTCGGTGCTGGATGTGTCCGTGCCCCAGGGACTCTGGGAGCCATTATCGGCCCCAAGCTGTGCTGTATCTGTCCCATCAGTGCCGCCGCATCCAGCGCAAGCAGCGAAAGCCGCTGCCATGATTGCGATCAGGAAAAGGTATTTTAGGCTCTTCATTATATTGCTCCTTTGTGGCCCGCACGTGGGTGCGCGGGCGTAATCGGTATTTATAGATGCAATAGTTATGCCTGAACGCAGGGATCTGATTGGGGAATTTATACTTTTTAAATCAATATGTTAGATTGTTTACCTGATTTGGGCGCTGGACTGCGACATCAAATGCGGGGTGATGACCCCTCGGTTCGGATCTGGGCTCTACATTTCACTCGATCCACCTCCACAGCCTCTCCGTCATCGTATGCGGATCGTCCGGGTGAGGCTGGATTATGAGTTCGATGTCCGCTGAATCGCATCTTGTGACGACGCGCGGCTCGAGCGGGAGTATGCCCTGCTTCCAGTGCGTGGGCTTGAGAAGCGGCGAAGCGTCTGAGAGTTCCTTTCCCCACCATATCGCGCGCGGCCACACGGCCAGCGCACGCACCGTGCCCTTGTGCTTGATCTTAAACCTCGCTTGCACATGGATCCATTCGGGGATGCTCGATGCAAAGTCGATCGCGTCCAGCATGCGCGGTTTGCTGAGCAGATCCCGACTCGACACGCGACCGATCTCAGCGGGCATCTCAAGGCGCGGCACGCGTTCCAGCAGGGCGCCCCAGAGCTCGAGTCGCGCCGGGACGATGCGCCCTTCCCTGGCGAGGAGTCTTATCCTGGCATCGGAGAGCGTTGTGAGTATGTTTTCATCGAACGCAAAGCTTCCTACTGTCTCGCAGAGGATGACGTCTGCGCGCGCGGGGATGCTGATATCATGCGAGAGGCCGCGGATGAATTTTATCTTGCCGGCGAAGCCTTCGCGCTTTGCGTTCTGCCGCGCCTCCGCGAGCGCGGCCCGATCCACGTCGCAAGCGAACACTCGCTGCGCCCCCGCCTTTGCGGCGGCTATCGCCAGGACGCCGAGCCCGGTGCCTATATCGAGGACCGTATCGCCGGGCCGCACTGCGGCCTTGACGGCGCGCAGGAGCGCAGGCGTACGGCGGGGATCGGTTACCATCTTAGCGTGTCGTTGCGTCGCGGAATGCCGGGACATGTTGTATCTCCTGTACCGTGTTTAGAACTCATTTCAAAACTCCGCGAGGGAAGGATTGTCCTTATGGACGCTGGGGAAGGGAACCGTGCCGTAAGGCACGGGGAGGGGGGTTCCCCCTCCGAAGTTGCGTCCAGAAGGACAATCCGTACCGAGCAACGTACAAAAATATAATACGTGACGAGCCGAAGGCTCGGAATAAATAGCCGCTATCGTCAGAACGAAGTGACAACGTGGTTTTGAAATGAGTTCTAGTCATTGCGCATGCTGGGCGCAGAATTTCTCATAGAACAGCCCCCATCTGGCGCCGCGATCGCTTATCGTCACGTCCGCGTAGCCGAGGTAGCTCATCGCATCGTGCAAAAGCTCCGCTCCAGCCAGTATTACGTCCGCGCGTTCGGGGATCAGGCCGGGGATTCTCTTGCGCTCCTCCAATGTCATTCGCACGAGATCATCCAGGATGTCGCGCAGGTCCGCCATCTTCATGCGGCTGCCGTGCACGGCCTCGGGTTCATACCGCGCGAGTTTCTGGTGCATTGCCGAAAGCGTAGTGGCCGTACCGGCCGTGGCCACGAACTCGAGGTCGTTCGGACGTGCATACATGGACAGCTCCAACCGTTCCTCTAACGAGGCATGGATCGCGGCCCTCAGATCGTGCAGCTCTGCATGCGTCACCGGGTCGCTGTGCAGGTATTTCTCGGTGAGCGTGACGCAGCCGAGTGGAAGGCTCACGATGTTGAGCCCGGGCAGCTTGCCGTGAGGGTCACGCTTCTGCGCGATGATCTCCGTCGAACCGCCGCCTATGTCTATGACCGCTATCGCAGGACCGAAGTCGTGCGCCGAGCCCTCGTATGTGAGCGTGGCCTCGCGCTCGGCCGAGATCACCTCGATGTCGATGGAAAACTCGCGCCGGACCTGCTCGATGAACGTCGCGGCATTGGAGGCGTTGCGCAACGCCGCGGTTCCCACGGCGGCTATTTCGGAGACGCCGCGTTCATCGCACAGGCGCTTGTACTCCGAGAGCGCGTGCAAGGTGCGGTCTGCCGCGCTGCGGGAGATCTCGCCGCTCTTTACGAGACCCTGGCCCAGCCTCGTCACCAGGGCGCGGTCCTCTGAGACGAGGACAGAGCCGTCCTGCTGCGGCTCCCCTATGAGCAGCAGTATGGAGTTCGTGCCTATGTCGATTGTCGCGAACATATGACCCCCCTCCCCTTTGTAAGGGGAGGGATGGGGTGGGGTAGATCGAGATCTACCTCCCCTGACCCCTCCTTACAAAGGAGGGGAAATGACCGAGCTCACTGCTGCTGCTGTTCTTCTCTCTTCTGCGGGCCCCACTCAGGTAGCACGCCGTTGCCCTTCGAGACCTTCGTCTGGTTGGAGCCATCCGCGCGCATGATGTAAATGGCGGGTGCGCCGCCGCGCGTTGAGGCGAACGTGATGAGCCTGCCGTCGGACGAGAATGATGGGTGCTCGTTGCTGCCGGAACCCACGGTCAGGCGCTGTATGTTGCTGCCGTCCGGGTTCATTATGAAGATGTCGAACGTGCCCGCGTTGCGCCCGGCAAACGCGATCTTGTCGCCCATCGGCGACCAGCTCGGCATGTCGTTCTGGTATCCCACGAAGGTGAGCCTCTGCGCTCCGCCGCCGGATGACGGCATGCGGAAGAGGTGCAGGCCCCCGGCTCGCTCGGAGGCGAAGACGAACGCGCCGCTGTCCGGCGACCACTTCGGCGCGATGTCGATGACCTTGGATGCCGTGAGCCTTGCGGCCTTGCCGCCGTTCGGCGTTATCGTGTAGATGTTGCATATCCCGCTCGCCGAGGAAGAGAACGCAATCCTGCTGCCGTCAGGAGCCCAGGAGGGCGTGATGTTCGAACCTCCCATCGAAGTGATCTTCTTCATCCCTTTTTCGCCGACCGTGGAGACGTATAGCTCCGGCGTGCCCTTGAGGTACGACGTGAAGACGAGCTGGCGGCCGTTCGGCGACCATGTGGGGCTCAGGTTCAAAGACTTGTTGTTGGTGACGGCCTGCGGATTATATCCGTCCATGTCCATCGTGTAGATCTCCTTGCGGCCCTTGCCCGTCACGGCCGTGTAGGCGATCTTGGTGTTGAACACGCCCGGGATGCCCGTGAGCGCCAGCATTACCTCGTCGGAGAAGCGGTGCGCCACCTCGCGAATGTGCTTCTTCTCCGCGCGGTACTGCTTGCCGACCAGCATGTCGCGCAGGAACGGGTCGAAAAGCCTGAGCGTCACTATCGTCTTGCCTGACTCGTGTGAGACCTCGCCCTTCACGAGCGCCTGGGCCTCGATGGAGGTCCAGTACTCGAAGCGGATCGAATCCTGCGAGATCCCTTCCTTCCTGGCGACCTCGGCGAAAGACGAATTGGGGATTATGCGGAAATATCCGGATAGCGTGAGGTCGTTGCGGATGATGTCTGCGATATCATCCCCTTCGCCGCCATCATTGAGGTTAGCGACTGCGATCGGAAACTTCTGATCCGCCGGCTGATCGATCGGTATGTAGATGCGCGCGGAAGCGACCGCGGGCGCGAGCAGGATGGCGAACAGGATAAACGCGGCAACTTTCTTCATTGAGCAACCTCCATGTTTTCATTTCCAGCAAGGCGGCCATGATCTACCTCCCCCTTCCCCCTCCTTACAAAGGAGGGGAATATTCCCTCCCCTTTGTAAGGGGAGGGTCAGGGTGGGGTAGACCTGCGTTCTATTCAGTAGCGCACTTTGATCCGCGGATCAAACTCGATTAAGAACCCCTCGTTATAAGCCTCCCACGCGAGCCGGTCCGGCGGCTTCGGGAACGGCGACGCCTTCTTTATCGCGCGCATCGCCGACTGGTCGAAGCTTTCGTTGCCGGAGTGCGAGGCCCAGCGGATCGATGTGACCTCGCCGTCCAGGTTTATGAGGACCTCGAGCCTGGCGTTGTAGTTTCCGCCGCCTTCCTCGGTGTATTTTTGCGGTACGATCCACTCCCGCATGACCCTGTAGCGGACCGTCGCCTGGTACTTCAAGTACTCGGGGTCGGACGGCGGCACCTTCAGCGGCTTGTTGCTCGTGCCGTATTTGAAACCCTCGCTGTTCATGTTCGTCTGTGCGGTCTCAGGCACGACGGTACGGTCCTTGAGAAGCTTGTCTATCTTTGCCAGGGCATTCTGCGTGCGGCGATCCGTCTTGGGTGGCTCATCCGCCCGCCGCACCTTTGCATTCTTGTCATCGAGCTGCATCTTCGGCCGCGGTTCCACCTGAGTTTTATTCTCCTCCGGCGCCTTTGCGAGCTCCGGCGGCTTTGTAGGCGGGAGGGGCGTCTGCTTCATCTGCTCCTCGGGCTGGAAGAGCTGCTTCTGTTCCTCGATGGTGCTCCTGGGCAGGGTCTTGGATTCCTTGATCCCCATGCCGATCTCTTCGCTCGTGCCGCGCGGCAGCTCCACCCATGTCACGTCGATCGGCTTTTCGCGGAACGGAAACTTCGCCCCTGGTATTATGGAGAACGAGGAGAAGATGATGATATGTATCACCGCAGAGATGATTACAGCCCTGCGCAGGCGATTTGGATATGCAGAGGGAATTCTCACGTCCGACGCTTCCTTAAGGTTCTTCAGTTGGGGGCGGTCGGGGTCGGAGGCTGAGTTTCAGTCTCAGGCTGTGTGATCATGCCGATTCGGTCCACGCCCGATTTCTTGGCCATGGACATGACCTTCACGACTTCGCCGTAGAGCACGTCTTTGTCGGCCTTGATGAAGAGGTCCTTCTGCTCCTTCGCGGAGTAGAGCGCCGTGAGCCTCCCCTCGACCTCATCCATCGGGATTACGCTTGCCTCGTCGCCGATGAAGATCGAGCCGCCTTTTTGGATGGTCAGGACGACATCCGTCTTTGTGCGCTTGAGCGCGGGGGCCGCTGCCTCCGGCAGGTGCACCGGGAGCCCCTGCTGCATGAGCGGCGCTGTGACCATGAAGATTATGAGGAGCACCAGCATCACGTCGACGAACGGCGTGATGTTGATCTCAGACAACACCCTGTTGTGGCCACTACCCTTGCTATGGATCTGCATTGAGCTGCCCCTAGCTGTGTTTAGCGCCGCTGAAATACTCGCGGTTGATCCGGATGGTCAGGTCGTCGGAGAAATCCGAAAGGTCCTTGGACAGCAGCCGGATGCGATTTACATAAATGTTGTAGAAGATAACTGCGGGGATCGCCGCCGCAAGGCCGATCGCCGTGGCGATCAGCGCCTCTGCGATGTGCGGTCCCACGATCGCGAGGCTCGATGCGCCCGTGCGGCCGATCTTCCAGAACGCGTTGAGTATGCCCCACACGGTGCCGAAGAGTCCGATGAACGGCGCGGCGCTTCCGGTCGTTGCGAGGAACGGCACGCCGTACTCCATCTGCTCGATTTCGTCTTCTGCCGTGCGGCGGATCTCCTTCTCCACGCGCTGCGCCGACTCCGGGCTCTCCCTGAGAGTGTCGATGCCCATCTTGAAGACGTTGAACGCAGGGCTCTTGCGGAACGAACCCTTGGAGACGATCGCGTCGATTGACTTCGATTGCCAGAAGAGTTGGTAGAAGCGCTCGGAGCGCTCCTTTGCGCGCTTGAGCTGCCTGTGCTTGCTGCCGATGATCGCCCAGGAGACCACAGAGAAGAATACGAGAAGCAGCAGCGTGATCTGCACGACGGTGTTCGCATGCAGAACGAGCGAGATGACGTTGTGGTTCGTGGTGCCCAAGTCCGTCGTCTCCACCACTTCCTGTGCCTGGGCCATGAGCCCGATGACCGCTAAGAGATTCATAAGTGCGTCCCTTCCTTTTTTTAGTCGCGGGAATATAAGGGTTATCGGTTTTCGATGTCAACTCTTCGGCGGGCTCAGAGCAAATAAAGGCGTCAAAATTCGGGCGTCTTCGGGGAGCTTTTCTCAAAACGAGATGCGAACCAATACAAAATATTCAATTAAATCAATAGATTACAGAGAGTGCCTTCTGGTACGGTGATTGCAAAAAATATCCCCTGGAAGAAAGGGGGCGCTATGGGAATGCGATGGACGGAGGAGATGGAGCGTCGCTCCGAGCGTTTTCGCGAGACGACAGAGGCCTGGGAACTCATCCACGAGGAGATGGGGTTCGAGGACCTGGGCGTGATGGCGGACGCGGAGATCTCCGATCTCGACGGCGCCGAGACGCATGCGCACTTCATTCATGAGAGGCCGACGCCGCGCAAGGAAGACAAGCGCTGAGCACTGCTAGCCAGCTTTTTGCTGGTCTTGCATCCCGGCTTGGGCTATACGCCCGCGCCATGGCCACAGCATCCAATGCACCAATCGGCATCTTCGATTCCGGCATCGGCGGATTGACTGTATTCGCCGCCGTACGCAGATGCCTCCCGCACGAGTCGATCCTCTATCTCGGCGATACGGCGCGCGTCCCGTACGGCACGAAATCTGCCGAGACCGTGGTGCGCTACTCGCGCGAGTGCGCCGGCTTTCTCGTGGAGCGCGGGGTGAAGGCCCTCGTGGTCGCGTGCAACACCGCCTCCGCATATGCGCTCCCGGATCTTGAGAAGAGATTCAATGTACCCGTGCTCGGAGTGGTGGGGCCGGGCTGTGAGGCGGCGCTGGCTGCAAGCGAGCGCCGTTCCATAGGCGTCATCGGCACGGCGGGCACGATCGCCAGCAACGCCTACGGCAATGCGCTTAAGGCGCTGGACCCGGGCGTTCGCGTGGTGAGCAGGGCGTGCCCGCTCTTTGTGCCGCTCGTTGAGGAGGGCTGGATCGACAATGAGGTGGCGCACGCAGCGGCGCGGCGCTACCTCAAGGGGCTCAAGGAAGAGGGAATCGATACGCTCATACTCGGCTGCACTCACTATCCGCTGCTGGCAGGCATCATTAAGATGGAGCTTGGCGATGCGGTCAGGCTCGTGGACTCCGCCGAGACCACGGCGCACGTGCTGCAGGGAATGCTCGAAGGCCGGAATCTTGCGGCTCAGGCTGCCGGGCCTTCGTCCTCTCATATCTACGTGACCGATCTGCCGGCGCGCTTCGAATCGATAGCGCAGAGGTTTCTTAAGGGCGAGGTCCCGTCCATAACCCGCGTCGACCTGTAGAACGCCTTGCCTTTCAAGGCATTGCCCTTGCATTTTCCTTTTGCCGTGTTAGACGGTGCCGCATGCTCAATCGACTTTATCGTTATCTATTTCTGTCAGCGATCTTCTCCGCGCTCCTCGCACTCTCGACGCTTTGTGCCCGACCGGCCGATGCGCTGACCGACAAGGGCTTCCGCGCGCTGCACACCTTCACCAAGGTCCTTCACTATATAGAGGATAACTACGTCACCGAAGTAGATGAAGAAAAGCTGATCCGCGGCGCCATGCGGGGGATGATGGACACCCTCGATCCGCACAGCGTCTACATGAGCCCCGAGGTCAACCGCGAGCTCAAGGTCGACACGAGCGGCCGCTTCGACGGCGTCGGCATCGAAGTCGCAATCCGCGACGGCTGGCTGGTCGTGGTTTCGCCGATCAAGGGATCGCCGGCCGAGCGCGTGGGAATCCAGGCGGGCGACAGGATCGTGAAGATCAACGGCTCGCCCACCAAGGAGATGAACCTCGGCGAGGCGGTGACGAAGATGCGCGGCCGGCGCGGCAGCCGCGTGACTCTCACGCTGGAGCGGCCGGGCCAGAAACACACGTTCGAGGTCTCTATAGTGCGACAGATCATCAACGTGCCGAGCGTGCGCGCCGAAGCTGTGGGAGACGGAATCGACTATGTGAATATCTCCAGCTTCCAGCAGGGCACGGCAAAGGCACTCGAGAAGGCGCTCGCGGATCTCTCCGCAAAGGAGCCGATCAAGGGCCTCGTGCTCGACCTGCGCAAAAATCCCGGAGGCTTGCTCGATCAGGCCGTCGCGGTATCGGACCTTTTCCTGGATAAGGGCACTATCGTGACGACCGAGAGCCGCGGGCAGGAGATCGACCGCAGGGATGCACACGCCGAGGCGACGCAGCCCGATTACCCCATGGTGGTGCTGATCGACAGCGGCTCAGCTTCCGCGTCCGAGATCGTTGCGGGCGCGCTGCAGGACAACAAGCGCGCGGCGATCATGGGCACGAAATCCTTTGGCAAGGCCTCGGTGCAGACGGTCATAGATCTGGACGACGGCTCCGGGCTCAAGCTCACTGTCGCTTATTATCATACGCCGAGCGGGAAGCTCATCCAGGATCACGGAATCGATCCAGACGTGGTGGTGCAGGCCCAGCCGCCGAAACCAGAGGCGGCAAAACAGGGCAAGCCCGGCGCAAAGGCCGAGAAGAAGGCGGATCTTGGCGCCGAGGCAAAGGCCGAGGCAGAGGCGGAGTGCAAAGAGAAGTGCGAGGAGAAGCCGAAGGAAGTCGTGCCGCCTGCGCCCAAGGTAGATTATCAGAAAGAACGCGCCATTGAATATCTCAAAGGCGTGACCAGTGACCAGTGACACCTGAATTGCCACAAGATTTTCCTGATCACCGATCACCGATCACCAGTCACTAATCACGGGGGTAATATGTCGAAGCGCATTGGAGTCCTGACCGGTGGTGGAGACTGCCCGGGTCTTAATGCAGTCATACGCGCGGTGGTGCGGCGCGCGATCATGCACGGCGGCTACGAGCTGGTGGGAATCAAGCACGGCTGGCGCGGGCTTCTGGACTGCGACACCATGCCGCTCGAGCGCGAGGACGTGCGCGGAATCCTGCATCGCGGCGGGACCATCCTCGGCACAAGCCGCACCAATATCTTCAAGAGCGAGGAGACTGCGCAGAAGGCGGTCGAGAATATCTCCAAGCTCAAACTGGACGCGATCGTCGCGATCGGCGGCGAGGATACCCTGGGCATCGCAAAGAAGCTCACGGACCGCAAGATCAACGTAGTCGGCTGCCCGAAGACGATCGACAACGACCTCAAGGGCACTGATCTCACATTCGGTTTCGACACGGCCGTATCCATCGCCACGGAGGCGGTCGATCGCCTGCACACGACGGCAGAGTCTCACAATCGCGTGCTCGTCTGCGAGGTCATGGGACGCCATGCCGGCTGGATCGCGGCATACGCGGGGCTTGCCGGAGGGGCGGACTGCATCCTCATCCCCGAGAAGCCGATCGACGTCGAAGAAGTCTGCGAGATGGTGCAGCAGCGCCACCGCAAGGGCGTGGACTTCAGCATCATCGTGGTGGCGGAGGGCGCCAAGATCAAGGGGGAGGATGAGGTCCTGGCCTCCCAGCGCACGGATGACTTCGGCCACGTGCAGCTCGGGGGCATAGGCCACGTGCTCGCTAATATGGTAAACGAGAGGACCGGTTTCGACACGCGCGTCACGGTGCTGGGCCACGTCCAGCGCGGCGGCACGCCTACCGCATTCGACCGCGTGCTCGGCACGCGCTACGGCGTAGCTGCGATGGACGCCGTGCACAACGGTCACTTCGGCGTGCTGGTAGCGTTGCGCGGCAACGAGATCGTGGAGGTTCCGCTGGCCAAGGTGGCAGAAGGGATCCGCACGCTCGACGAAGAGTTCTATAAGATGACGAAGACCTTCTGGGGATATTGATTGATGCTACTTGAAGAGCGCGCGATCCTCGATGAGATCAATCGTCGCGTCGTATCGCTTCCCGGATGTTCATTTTTTTGAGGGGCCACATTGAAAGTTGCATGCGCAGGCGGGGTTTTGCGATACGCCCATGTTTGCGAAGTCCATCTCGATCAGGTCGATTGATAGCAGCCTCGCCCTGAGCCCGCCGTCTTTTTTCAGTATCGATTTTATCGCCTCGGCCGCCTGGATGGAGCCGAAGACTCCGGCGGCGGCGCCCAGGATGCCGGCACCGCGGCAGTGTTGAATCTGGCCGGGCGCGGGCGGCTCCGGAAATATGCAACGCAAGCAAGGAGATCCCGGGGCATAGGTGAATACCTGACCCTTGAAACCTGCGACGCCGGCATGAGAGAAAGGACGGCCGATCGCGACGCAGACGTCGTTGATGAGATATTTTGTGTCAAAATTGTCGCTCGCGTCGATTATGAAATCGTACTCGGAGAGTATTTGATCGGCGTTTTCGCGGCGCAGCCGATCTTCAATCGCAAAGACCTTCACATCCGGATTCAGGGCGGCGATCTTGTCGGCGGCTGATGCGACCTTGCTCCTGCCCAGGTCCGCCGTGCAATACAGGATCTGCCGCTGCAGATTGCTGAGCTCGACTCGATCGTCGTCGATGATGCCGATCCCTCCCACGCCGGCGGCTGCGAGATAGAGTGCTGCGGGCGACCCAAGTCCCCCGGCCCCGACTATGAGCACGCGGGCGGCGAGGAGCTGCCTCTGGCCCTCGCCCCCGATGTCCTTGAGTATTATATGATGCGTATATCGATGCAGCTGCTCTTCAGTAAGCTGGTCCACATTAGCTCCATGACAGGGCGTCAACCGTTCATGCCGGGCTCGACGCTGTTTTTACCGGAGTTCTGTCAGGCGGGCAGCCGTAACCAAAATAACATACCAAGTCAATTTACAATAGGGCACCTCTAAAAACCTACTTGTAAGCCCGTCATTCCCCTGGATCCTGAATAGTCGCAATTTTGACAGTAGCTCTTTGTGAAAAATTGTGGCAAACCGTTCTCAACGAATCGCAATAAATGACAAAGGGGGGGATATGGGCTTATTTCATTCCTGCGGTGCAGTGCCGGCGATAGGGGCGCTCGTAATATCCACGGCGCTGCTGATCTGGATCGGCGAGAAGGCGGGCAATCCGTTTGCGAAGCTCGGTAAGCTCGTGGGCTGGGTTTGCGTCGTGCTGTCGGCGCTCATCCTGATCTGGTCCATAGTCATGTGCGTTGGCAGCCATATGAAGATGGGTTGCCCCATGACGGGGCCGGCCGGGCCGGGGATGCAGATGATGCGGCCGATGCACATGGGGCCTGGTGAAGGCATGGGAAGGATGCAGATGCCGCCTCCTCCCCCGGCGCAGGCCGTAACCCCGGAAAAGAAGTAGAGGCAGAGATGGTCGATTGGGATAGGGTGCGAAGCGACTTTCCGGTGTCGCGCGATAAGGTCTATCTCATGAGCGCGGCCATGTCGCCGATGCCGAGCGTTGTTTTTGAGCGCGTGGTTTCCGAATACCGCAGGATAAACGAGGCAGGCGACATCTTCTGGGAAGAGGATATCAAGACCTGTCGCGGGCTCCGCAGCCGCATCGGTGGGATGATAAACGCGTCTGCGGACGACCTCGCCTTTGTCGCAAATACATCTACAGCCATGTCCATACTGGCACTCTCGCTCAAAGGCGACGGGGGCCGCGATTTCAACATCGTCTCGATGGCGGATGAGTTTCCGGCCTCGACCGTCCCCTTTGAATTTCAGCGCCTCAAGATGAATTACGCGCAGCCGACAGGCGCCAGGTATCCCGTCGAGTCGGTGCTGGAACGCGTGGACAAGGGCACACTGGCCGTCGTGACTTCGCACGTTCAGTACGCCACCGGTTTCAGGCAGGATCTCGAGAGGCTAGGTGTGGAGCTGAAAAAGCGCGGAGTGCTGCACATCGTGAATGCGACACAGGCCTTTCCGATTTTTCCAGTGGACGTGAAGGCGATGCGCATAGATGCGATGTCCGCTTCGCTTCATAAATGGGGCTTTGCCGGGCATGTGGGCGCGCTCTTCTACACATCCCCTGAATTCAGGGCGAGGTTTGCGGCGCCGATGGCAGGCTGGCTCTCGGTCGCGCCGAGGCCCGGCGCATTCATACATACCGGAAAGAACGAGCCATTCGAGCTCTATGATACCGCGGATAGATACGTGCAGGGTTGCATAAACTTTCAGGCGATCAACACCATGCACGCGGCGCTGGATTATCTGGAATCGATCGGCTCGGAAAATGTCGTGAAGAAGATTCACGAGCTTAACGATTATCTAATCGCCGGGCTTTGGAGGGTCGGCGCCTGCATCGTCTCGCCGATAGACTCAATCGACGAACGCTCGGCCATACTATCGTTCAATATCGGAGAGAGGACCGCGGATTGCGTCGCCTACCTCGAGGCGCAGAATATCTTTGTATCGTATCGGCAGGGAAACATCCGCTCGGCGGTGAACATCTTCAACGACGAGCAGGATATCGACCGACTCCTCACGGCAATCGAGTTCTTTGGCGGCGTTTGAAGATTGCGCCGAACGTAATGGCGCCGGCCTGGCCGAGCCAGCGGGCCGCATCGCCCACGAAGGCGAACCTGATCCTCAGCTGGTCCATCCACCGCGGTATCCACACGCTCTGCATGTCATCGAAGATAGAATAGAAGACCGGCGTCAGCAGCAATGTGACGAACATGCACAGGGACTGCCCTCCGATGATTACGACCGCCATCGGCGCGCGAGAGGAAGAGCCCGGTCCCCGGGAGAGCGCGACCGGTATCATGCCGGCGATGAGGGTGAAGGTGGTCATGAGGATCGGGCGGAGCCTGGTGCGCGACGCCTCGACGAGCGCTTCATGACGCGGCAGCCCGCGCGCGCGCAGGGTGTTGGTGTAGTCGACCTGCAGGATGGAGTTCTTCTTCACGATACCTATGAGCAGGAACAATCCCAATATGGATATGATGTGGAGCGTCTGGCCGGTGACGAGCAGCGAGAATATGGCGAACGGAAACGCCAGCGGAAGCGATGTCAGAATCGTAATAGGGTGCACCCAGCTCTCGAAGAGCGACGCCAGGATCATGTACATGAATATGAAGGAGAGCAGGAACGCCATGATGAAGCTCTGCTGCATCTCCTTCATGTACTTCGCCATTCCCACGAACTCGAATCTGTAGCCCGGATCCATCTTGATCTTGGCGGCCTCGTCGAGCACTAATTTCTTCGCCGCGCTCGTGGGAATCCCCACCAGATCCGCCCCGATCTCGATCGATCTTTCTCGCATGAAGCGGTCTATCTGCGAGGGGCCGGTCGTCTCGTCGAACGACGCGATCTGGTCGAGCCTGATCACGCCCTTGGGCATGTGTTCTTTGGTCGCGGGGATCGGCAGCTGGAATATATCCCAAGGCCGGCTTCGGTATTCATCCAAAAGCCTGATGCGTACCTCGTAGAGTTCGTCCTCGACCTTGTATTTGGTGATATCCACTTCGCCCGAGACCAGAAGCTGCAGGGCCTTGGAGATATCCTGGGCCGTGACCCCGAGATCGGCGGCGCGCTGCCGGTCTATGTTGACGCGCAGCTCCGGCTTTCCGAATACGAGGGATGTGTCGACGTCCACGAAACCCTTCTTGGCCTTCATCTTCTCGACTATTATATCCGCGTACTCCTTTAGCTTCTGCAGATCCGTTCCCTCGAGCCTGGCCTGGAACATGGCGTGTCCGCCGCCCGGTCCGCCCACATCGACCACCGCGGTACGCAGCGTCGGGTAGTCCTTGAGAAATGCCCTGGTCTTTTTCATCGCATCGACCTGGGTGAACGACCTCTTCTTGAGATCCACCAGCTTGACGTAGATGTCGCCCTCGTTAACGGCCCTGTTCTCGCCTCCGCCTATGGTCGGGAGCAGGTCCGTGACGCCCTCCATCTGGCGGAGCTGCGACTCGAGCCCTGCCGTGACCCGGTCCATCTCGGCGATGGAGGTGCCTTCAGGCGCCTTCACGTGGACGTTAAATTCGCTGCGGTCGTCCTTCGGGATGAAGTCCTTTCCGACTAGCATGACCGATGGGATCGAGGAGAGCATGATGAGCACTGCGATCGTGACGGATATCTTGCGGTGCGTGAGCGTCCAATTCAGAGCGCGCGTATAGTAAGTGTCGAATACGCGGTTGATCGCACTGTCGCGGGAGGTCTTCTGCGCGTCTTCCTTCACGCGCAGGAAGCGGGAACAGAGCATCGGCGTCAGGACGAAGGCCACGACGAGCGAGATGGCGATCGCAAACGCCATCGTGAGTCCGAAGCTGTACATGAACCTGCCCACGATGCCGTGCATGAACGCCAGGGGCACGAAGATGACGAGCAGCGAGAGCGTGGTGGATACGACCGCGAGCGCGATCTCGTCCAGGCCCTTGGATGCCGCGCTCGTCGGGCTCTCCTTCTTTTCCTCAAGGTGCCGGAATATGTTCTCGAAGACGATGATCGCGTCGTCGATGACGATGCCGTTTGCCAGCGAAAGCGCAAGCAGGGTGAGGTTGTTGAGTGTGAATCCCAGCGCGTACATCAGGGTGAAGGACGAGATGAGGGACGTCGGGATCGATATCGCGCAGACGATCATGCCGCGGACATTTCTGACGAAGAGCAGCACGGTGAGCGAGACGAGAATGGCGCCGAGGATCAAATCCTCCTCCAGCGAGCGGACCGCCGCCGTGATGAACCTCGACTGGTCCTGTATGACCTCGAGTTTCACTCCGGACGGGAGGGCCACGATTATCTCCCGAACCTTCTCGCGCACGAGCTTGGCCACATCCACCGTGTTGGCGTCCGACTGTTTCCTGATTGCCAGCGTGATGCAGGGCTTGCCGTTGAGCCTTGAGAAGCTGCGCATCACCTCGTCGGTATCCTGCACGCTTGCGATGTCGCGGATCAGCACCGGCGTGTTGTTGAATGTGTCCACGGGGATCGCGCCGAAGTCCTTGGAGTCGACGATCTTGCCCATCGTTCTGACGACTATTTCGCGGGGTTCCTCGGTGAGAAAGCCGCCCGGCAGCTCGACGTTCTGCTTGCGCAGCGCCGTGTCGACGTCGAATATCGAGAGCCCGTAAGCGGCCAGCTTCGCCGGGTCGATCCTTATGTGGATCTCCCTCTCGCGGCTGCCTATCATCTTGATGTCGCCCACGCCGTCGACCGTCTCGAGGATCTCCTTCACCCTCTTGCGCGTTATCCTCGTGAGGTCTCTCATGGGCATGGAGCCGCTCACCGCGACCTGCACGATCGGCGCGCCTGCTATATCGAATTTCTCGACCACCGGCTGCTTGGTCCCCTCCGGCAGTTCATTTATGACGCGGTTGACGCGGTCGCGCACATCCTGCGCAGCCACGTCGGCGTTTTTCTCGAGGACGAACTGCGCGACGATCTGCGAGCGGCCCTCGTAGCTGAAGGACTGCAGCTCATCCAGGCCCGCTATCGTGTTGATGGATTCTTCGAGCTTCTTGGTGATCTCGGTCTCGATCTCTTCCGGCGAGGCGCCCAGCAGATCGGTCGTCACCACGACCACCGGGAATTCGACCTTGGGGAAGAGGTCGACGCCGAGCCTCACGAACGAGAAAATGCCAAGCACCACCATGGCCAGGATGATCATGGTGGCGAAGATCGGACGTTTGATGAATATGTCGACTGCCTTCATAATATATTATTCCCCTCCTTTGTAAGGAGGGGATAGGGGAGGTAGATCATGATCTACCCCTCCCTTACCCTCCCCTTACAAAGGGGAGGGAGCGTTCGTTTCTCGTGCCTTGACGTTAACCATCTCGCCGTCCTTGAGGTCGATGAGATTGCCGACGACGACTTGCAGGCCCTCGGAGAGGCCCTCAAGGATCTCTACGTGTTCGTCATTTCTCAGCCCGGGCTTCACCTGCGTGCGCTCGAGTTTCCCATCCTTGATTCTATAGACGAACTGCTTGTCGCCTTCCCAGGATATCGCACCGCCGGGCACCATGAGCGCGCCCTCGCGGCGCTCCACGACGAGATTGAGCCTGCCGAACATCCCGTGTCGAAGCCCGCCGTCCACGTTGGGCACGTCCACCTCGACATTGGCGGTGCGCGTCTTTTCGCTTACCACGGGGCTCGATGTTACGATCGTCCCGCTGTAGCCGTCTCCGCCAAGGGAGTCGACCTCCATCTTTACCTGTGTGCCCGGAAGGATGACGCCGAGATATCTCTCGGGCACGTCCAGCTTCACGCGCATGTTGCCGGGGCGAACGACCGTGGCGACCGGTCGCGTCTGATCCACGGCGCTGCCGACGTCTACGGAGATCGTGCCGACGAGGCCGTCCACCAGGGAGACGATCGGCATCTGCTTGAATGAGTAACCTACCTCGTCGCGCTCAACGAGCAGGATCGGCTGGTTGCGCTTTACCGGGTCGCCTTCCTTCAGAAGCTTTTTGGATATCTTGCCTGCCGCGCGGGGGTAGATGTCGAACGCGTCCTGCGCCACGATGTTTCCGGTGAACATGACCCTGCGCTCGATTGTGCCCCTCACGACGGGAGCTGCCGCCACCTCGCGCACCTTCGGCGGCGCCTTTGCCCTGCCTCCGCATGAGGCCGTCATGAGAATCGCCAGCATAATGCAGATCACGCGTGAAAGTTTCACAGCTCACCCCCTGTAGCCTTCTCCAGCGCAGCCTCGGCCGTCATGCAGTCAAAAGCCGCGCGCAGGTAATTCTGCTCGGCAGTAGCCTGCGCGTTGATCGTGTCGTTGAGCTCTATCTGGCTCATGAGCCCTGCCTCGAACCGCTCGCCGGCGATCGCCGTGGATTTTTTCGCGAGCGATAGCGATTTCTCCTGAGAGGCGAGGCTTTCCCTCGCGCGCACGAGCGTCTCCAACGCATCCTTCACATCGCGGATCACGCTGTCCTCCAGCTCGGAGGTCATGTATTGCTGTTGCATGAGTTTCGCCTTCGCCTGCTGCACGCGCGAGTGGGTCTTGAGGCCGTCGAAGATAGGCCACGTCAGCGTGAATGCGCTGTTGAGCGTATCGGTGATCTCGTTCGAGGACGGGAACGGGGTGTCGGACTGGCCTTGCCACGCCCAGAAGACATTGAGATTCAGCTTGGGCCAGTAGCCCGCCTTCTCGATGCCCACGTTCTGCTCCAGCGATTTCTGGCGCAGCCTCTCAGCCAGGAGATCGGGGCGCCTGGATTTTGCGGTTTCGGCCAGTTCCGCGATGTCGGGCATCGGCTTCGTGTGGTAATCGAATTCGCCTGCTATGGACATCTCGTCTGCAGGCGGGATCGCGAGCAGGATCTTGAGGCCGTTCTTCAAAAGCTCACGGTTGCGCTTCGCGTCGATGATCTGCGGCTCGATGTTTGAGACCTGGACCTGCTGGCGCATGAGCGTGTAGTCGCTGTCTATGCCCTGGTTGAATCGAGTCTGAATGGAACCGAGATGCACCCGCAGCTGCTTAAGTTCCCTGTCGAAGACGTCTATGACCTTATCCATGTAGAGGATCTCGTAATAGGTCTCTTTCACCTGGAAACGGACCACCGCCTCCGCGTCGCGGATGTTTTCAATGCCGCGCGCGAGTTCGGTCCTGGCTGCCTTCACGGCCTTGATCACCCGGCCGCCGTCCCAGAGCAGCTGATCGACGCCGGCGCTTGCGGTGTAGTTGTTCTTCGTCCCTACGGTGAAGAACTGGCCGTTGATGTTCATCTTCGGCTTGCGCCACATGCGCTGATATTCGACAGTGCTGTTGAGGTGCGGCAACCCTTCGGAGCGCGCCTCGCCCTTCATCCCCTCCAGCTCGGCGAGCCTCTCCCTGACCACGGAGATATCGCGGTTTTCCTGAAGCCCCCGTTCGACGGCCTGCTCCAGCGTGAGCCGCCACGTTTCGGCGACCGCTGTTGCGGGGAGCGTGAGGGTAAGGAACAACGCGAGATGAAAAAAGATTTTTTGCATTGTGCGGGTTTTGCTTTCCGGAAACTACGAACCGGCGCATCCTTGCACAAGGGTTTAGGAAATCAAGAGGTTCGAAATTTTTTTATGGTTTATTCTGTAAGAGGTGGAACATCCCTGCCCTGGCCCGGCTCCAGCACCCAGAAATGCAGGGGAGATACATTGTGATCCCTGAGCGCCTGGAAGAGGGCAATGACAGGCTCGAACTGGCCGTCGTCGCCGAGCCTCAGCGTGCCGAAGTGGATTGCGAGGCTGGTCTTGGCGCCGAGCGCCTGGTGCGCGCGGACCGCCTTCTCGGGCGAGAGGTGCACGAGTCCCATGAACCACCGCGGCCTGAAAGCGCCGATCGGGAGGAGCGCCAACCTGGGCCTGCCGAATTTTTGTCTGATCTCCTCGAAGTGTCTACCCATGCCCGTGTCGCTCGAAAAATAAACAAAGCCCGCGGGTCCAGTGATCACAAAACCGCCCCAAAGGGCGCGGTTGCGGTCGCAGAGCCCGCGACCTGAAAAGTGCTGCGACGGCACGAAGTTTACGGAGATCGCCTCGGCGATCTTTGCATTGTCCCACCAGTCCATCTCCTCCACACGATCGATGCCACGGGCGTATAACAGCGCCGCATTTCCGAGCCCGGTGATAAATCGCGGGTGAAATATCTCTGCCACGCGCTTGAGCGCCGGCATGTCCATGTGATCGTAATGGTTGTGGCTTATGAGCACGACATCGATCTGCGGCAGGTCCTCTATCTTGATTCCGGCCGGCCGATGGCGGCGGGGCCCTATAAAACTGAACGGGCCTATTCGCTCCGAAAATAGCGGGTCTATGAGGATGTTGAGCCCGTCCATCTGTATGAGCACCGTCGCGTGATTGATGAACGTGACGTGCAGCTCGCCCCTGCCCACGCGTGCGGGCGGCGGCGGGGCCGCGGGATTATCGAGCCAGGGCAGCCAAGGCCCGGGCTCACTGGTGAACCTCCACTTCAGCACGTCGAAGAAGCCCCGCTTTCCGATCGGTTCCAGGTTGGAGAAGTGCTTCCCGTCGAAGTGGCCTGACTGGGCACCTTTGTAATATGGAGTGGCTATCATAAAGCACCCTATGGCGATCGGTATGAGCAGGCCTGCCAGGATCGCGGCGAGCACCCACGTGAACGGCCTCATTCTGAATAGCTTCGAGGACATATTAACAGCCTGTGACGGATGTCATCATGACGACACCCGTACCCGAACATGGTGTTATTCCATAACCGTTCATCATGAGTACGCCCATCATCTGTGTGGGTGAGACAGCGGTGAGCTGTAAGCCGGCTACGATGGTAAGCGGCGGACCGAGCGGAGTGTCTATGGTTCCCAACACGACGTTTGGCAGGAGCGTGCCGTATATGTTGGTGCCGCCAACATTCGGGAGGGACTGGTAGCCCGAGAGGGAACCAAGCGTGAGGTACACGGGATCATCAATCAGATAGGTGACATCAAGGGTCACCTGCGGATACGGAAGCATTGGCAGCGAAGCCGGGGTGATGGCGTTGCCACCGCACGCCATAGTGGAATATGAGATATTCCAGAGACCTTCGCACAGTTGGTGTATCACAGGCGACGACGACAGGTTGTAATTCATCCGTATTGGATAGTTAGCGCTGCACCCGAGATTGTTGTTCCATTCAAGCATTCCCGCTATGGCTGTCGACGATGATGGCGTGAGCATCCACCTGTTGATACCGTAGACTGTGCCGCTCTCCGACTCCACTTCAAAATAGTAGGTCGCGCTCTCAAAGGTGTTACTCAATGCCGAGCGATTGAGGGCTATGACCGAATCTTCGATAGTCCACGCCGCGGCATAACCATTGGTGGAAACGGTGAGCGCGCACTCGCCGCTGCTCACCATGCCGAGCGGCGTCGAGGGGCAATTCGCGCCTGTAAGGTACTCTGTTCCAAGATCCATCTCAAAGCCCCATTCGCCGGATGTGGGGTTAATGTAGGTAGAAAGCGCTGGATCAAAAACTATGGGCGAAAGGTCCGAATAAGCGCTCGAGGGCATAAAGACCGCCGCCTGATCGTCGCCCAGCGTCAGGGTCATCAGTGCTGTATCAGCAGGCGCCGTACCGTCGGAAAACGTGAAATCTGCGCTGGCATATTGCCCTGATGCGACCTTTGCCGGGCTAATGGAGTTTAGCGGGACGGGCTGGCCCGTATCAAAGTCGTACATGGCCACGGCAGGGGTTCCTGTCGCGACATCGGAATTGTTGACCACCGTGAGCGTTCCTGTCGTGCCCTCGACCGCTATGCCGGCGAGGATCGCGCCACTGTTGGTTATTGCCCGCCACTGGCTGCCATCCAGGGCGCTTTCTCCGCCAGAACCGCCGCCGCCCGATTGAGCACTGCCGCCGCAGGATGTGCAGGCTAAAGATGTACAGATTGCAAATGCTATAGAAATAAAGATCGTCAAAGTTTTCATCATACCTTCCCCCAGGGTGTTTAGTTTGTCATAATATATTATAAAACTCCATGACGCCTCTGAAAGAGTGAGTCAATAATTAAGCGCGGTTAGTAGCGCAGTGGGTTCATGTCTGTCCGGTTTGATTTTGCGTTTTCACATCCCCCTCCTTTGTAAGCCTGCCTGCCGGCAGGCAGGGAGGGGCCAGGGGAGGTAGATCGTGGATTTTCCAGGGTCTACCCCACCCGACCTCCCCTTACAAAGGGGAGGAGATTTGAAATTCGAGTTTCAAACGAGATACAACGTTTTCCATGTGTTACACGCGATTTTATTGCCGTTTCAGGTTAAACCGGACAGTCATGCAGTGGGTTGCACATTCAATTATTCTTAATTAGATCGATGTGTTAACCAGCCTCTTGATCTGGTTTGCCATCTTCGTTGCGGTGAGTATGATCAGCAACCCACTCTGAAGGGCCTTTCAAAGGAGGTCATGATGCGCATACTGTTTTCTGTTCTGGCCGCGGCATTGATTGTCGGTGTTGCAAACGCGGCGCAATCGGCTGTCATCTCCGCAAACGGCTTCAACTGCACGCAGCAGCCGACGCCTGACAAGAGATCGCTCGTGGAGTGTATCGGCCAGTTTCCGGGAGTGACCGGGATCTTCGCGGGCACCGGCTACGACATCGTCCACGTCGAGTACAGCCCTGACAACAAGAAGCGCTACTTCTACATGTCTGAGACCGGATGCCTCATCCTGAATGCCGGCGACAACACAGCACTCGCCACCGACAAGTCGGGGGCGAAAAAACAGTTCGCCGCCTTCATGGATGCGATGGGCTGGTGCTACAGCGGGGGGCAGCCCGCGCCGCCGCCTACTGTGCCCGCGCCGAAATAGCGGGAAACCCATGACGGAGCAAAATGACTGAGCGAAGGATTTCGATCGCCGCATTTCTCAACGTCTAACTGTTTGGCGGCTGCATATACTGTAAGTCGAGAGTATATAAGAAACTGAAATTCAGTTACGCAGTTCACTTGACACGCTCTCTTTTTGCATAAGAAGCGCAAGGAGGTGTATATGAGGCGCACATTGTTAGGGGCAATATGCCTTCTATTTCTGGCCGGAACAATTCAATATTCCGAGGTTTCAATAGCTGCCAATCGCATAGTGTATTCAAACAAAGATCTCCATTATAAGCTCAAGTTGCCGGAGGGTTGGGAGGAAATACCGAAAAGTGCAATTGACGAGGCGTCAGCCTCCGTAAAAGCGTCTTCGAATATTATATCGGCCAAATTGATTAAGTTTGATGCAGCTTTTCAAAAGAAGGCCAACGCATATTTTACATTTCCATATTTGCTTATAAGTAACCGTATTGATGATACTCAAACACTAGGTGAATTAAAAAACTCTTTATTAGAAGAACTTTCTGCAACTAAGCAGAAACAGGGTACATTGGCGTCTATAGCAGAAGAAATGAAAATGAAATTTAATAATTGGAATCTTAATGTTGATGAAACTCGAAAGAGGATTATCGTTACCTTCGATGCTGATTCCGCAGTAGGGGGTCTTCGTGCATCAATTGTGTCTATTCCGGGTAAATATGGAACGGTGATGTTGAATATTTATAGTTATAAAGAACCGGATTATTCTGATGTGAAGGATATTAATTACATCATGGATAACTTTGCTTTTGATAGAGATGCTGAATATTCAACATTTTGGAAATACATATCAAAACTTACAACCCCCAAAGCTATAAAGGCAGCGACTACAGGAGCATTTCTTGCTTTACTATGGCCTATTATATCTAAACTCCGCAAAAAAAATATAACATGACATTAGCAATCCGTCAGACGGAGCAAAATGGCGCTACAATGTAACGCGCTGAAATGATTGCGCAATATTTGCTCCGTATGATGGTTTTCGTCTTGTGATGGTGGGGATAATGGTTTAACTACAAGAAAGATTGTTGGAGCGATCGCATTTGCTTCATCCACTATGAAAACAATACCACATCCGATTAGATGATTTGCGAGGTAAACATGAAACTTACAGTCAATACAGCGCAAATGGTTGTGATTTGGTATGCTACAATTATCACCGTTTTCTTCATAGGGCTTGCACTAGAAGGGTGGGGATTACTTATATCGGTAGTATTGTTGGCCGCAGTATTAGTCTTTAGTCTAAGTGGACATCCCGAAGTTTGTAAGAAGAAGGCTATTATTCTCATTTCGGCGCTCCCTGTTATTGGTGTCGCAGCGCTACTGATCTACTTCAAGATTTACCTTCCAGAAAAATATTGGTGGGAAGGAGATTGGTATTACCCCACAGCGGGTGGTGAATGCTATGAAGTTCATTTTTCTGCTACATATATTTCCATTCCTTATTGTAATGATGGGTCCTTGGTGAAAATTGAAGGCGGTAACGGCCCTCATATATCGTGTGCTTCATATAATTATAACAGAGGTGATAATCGAGTATTCAAACTATCAAAGGCCGTTCCATACGAAAATATTCCAGTTGAGGACTCGAAATCTACTCGCAAGAAACAAGAGATCGACACTTCCACGGTTCAAATAGATCCATGGACGATAATTCCCATCGGCGATACAATGTACCTAATTGGCGGGTCTGATGACATCACTGAGTTTTT
>Ga0265292_1000656_pt1 | contig 42534 bp, 47 predicted proteins | sample Munlanlewell296A_FD_189080 | JGI IMG/M metagenome (GOLD analysis project Ga0265292, IMG submission 189080) | Leachate microbial communities from a municipal landfill in Southern Ontario, Canada - Leachate well 296A | ecosystem: Engineered > Solid waste > Landfill > Unclassified | place: Canada... | reverse complement strand
GCAGAAGAATCTTCTTGTTTCTGAAGACTTCCCCCAGTTCTTCGTATTTCACTTTTGCCAGGGGCGGGTACATCATCAGAATAAGTCCTATAGCTATCGGGATATTCGTTGTCCCGGCCTGAAATTGATTGATGAACCCCTCAGTTCCGGGGATGAAATATCCAAGGCTTACGCCCAAACCCATTGCGGTGAATATCCAAAGGGTAAGAAATCGATCAAGAAAAGAAAGCCTTTTGCCTATTTTTTCAGTCATGTTTATCCTCTGCAACATCTTTTTTTGTCTTGAAGAGGCACAACATTATCCTTAGAAGGCTTGCCCTGCAAAAATTCACCAAGTCTTTTCCTGTCCCCCGCAGCAAGTTTACTTAATTGAATTAAAGATTTTTTATGTCTTACTTATCGAACGGATAAATTCATCAAGCCTCATCTTATCTTCATCAGACATGTCTTTAAACTCAACCCCTATATCATAATGGATCGGATGCTTGTCAGCAATCTCTATACATGAGGCGACTCTTCCGACAAACCTTATAACGCTTCCGCTCTTAAGGGCTATCTCCATAGGAAACCTGTCTTCGGGTTTAAAGAGGTGCATAGTCTCTATGAGCATGCCGCCAAAACTGATAAGCTTGACCCTGTATCCGAAGGAATAATCAACGGTTGCTTTTTCAGGCATATGGATTTTAAATCTGAGGCCTCTCAGTCTGTCTTCAGTCCCTTTAATCTTATGGTTTTCTATAAAATCAACAAGCTCGGCAGTTTTATTCGTCAATACATTAGCAAACTCTATGCCTGCATGATAGATCGGTATCACATCACCGTGTGCCCCTTTTTGGGACTCGCTCAGCACAGACCATACAGCAATGCCTTTAATCTCTATATGTTTATTCTTCCCCTCTAACCTTATGTTATATTCTTTACCGATCTTGAGATTTGCATCAACCTGTATCGCAACGCCTCCAAGGCTTATATTGGTAATTTCCGCCTTAGAGGCAAAGAGCACACTGCCGTAAACTCCCTCCACCGTGACCCTCTTATGCTGTCTTTGTTCCTGCATACCTAAAAAGTTATCACAAGTCAGCCGGCACTTCAACAAAATAATATCATGGAAACAACTCCTTGCAAATTAAATAAAACAGGTTACAACTCTCAGGTTTTTGCCTTCCTGAAACTGGTTATAGATACTACCTTTTTTCTATCAGCAGATGTTTTCTGTTGAGGTTCTTTGGCATTTTTGGATTCTGCAGAGGCATCACCCGCGCTCAACATATCCCACCTGTCAACCTTTACCTTTGCATCAGGGGAATATACTGCCACTATGTCATCGCAATGGAGAAAACAGTTCTCCGGCTTATTGCTCACACCAAATCCGAGTGTAGTTACAATGCTTCCGTCTTCAGCCCATTGGATTGTCCTGGAATTTCTGTTATTGAATACCAGGATTAGCCCTTTTTCTTTTTCCTCGTCAGAAAAGCCCCTCTTGCCCAAGCTGGTACGTTCGGAATGCTTAACAATTATGTAAACCCTGCCATAGTCATTTAACAGATCATAGAACAAATTCTGCAGGTATTTAATCTGATTTTTCATGTATTTTATAATTATAAAATTAAACCTAAGCTTAATACCGGCAGGACATAATATTTTCGCTCATTCTCAGTCGCCAAAGCGACCTCCGAGGATTTTGCCTCTTTATTTTTAATTAAATAAACTGTCGGACTATCGGCAAAATAAACCGCTCAAATACAATGCCCTGCCTTTTGACAATAGTTTGTTGAAAAATAAAGTGCCCCCTGCAAGAATCGAACTTGCGACCCCAGGTTTAGGAAATTCATCAGATAGTAACCCTTCCGATACTTCAAAAAAACCTGATTAGCTAAGCACTTGGAATTATAACAGAAATCATCTTGTGCTTGTTTATTTCTGTTGATGCTCGTTTACAGAAATCAACAGAAATTCAGGTTCGTTAGACACCTATATGGACACCTGGGAAAATCAGTTCTTGCAGCGTCCAGACGATTGCCTGTTATCAGCAAAGGTATACTCTCGTGATGTAGTTATTAAATTCAGTTCTCCCCCTAAAAATAGAATCTATCAAAGCAAGTGGACTGTCCGTCGTTCAAATATTATTAATTTCTCCTGGAGGTCTGCAAAGAGATTAAAGTTTATAGTAAGGAATACACAGGATTTATGGAAAAACCTCATTGACCTTACCTATCCTGCGAATTATCCCTGTGATGGCAAGACTACGAAAGATCATCTTAACGTTTTTCTCCAATACCTCAGACGAAAGGGAATCAAATATATCTGGCGTTTTGAGTTCCAGCAGCGCGGAGCTCCTCATTATCACATTCTTGTATCTGGTTTTGTGCCTAAGGAAGAAATAGCAGAACGCTGGTATAACATTGTCGGCTCTGGCGATGAAAGGCATCTGCAGGCGGGCACGTCAATTAATGCAATACGGTCTTTAAGGCATCTATTCGGCTATCTTACAAACTATATGCTGAAGCCAGAGCAAAGCATTGTCCCTCATGAATTCATGAACGTGGGCAGGTTCTGGGGCGCATCAAGGGGTATTCTTGTCTATGAGGCATACCAGAGATTAGGACACTATTATAGGCTCAGTCGTATGATTAAACTTATTAGGAAATGGAATATAGCACATCTTAGAGGGTTTGGGATAAAGTGGAAATGGAAGGGGCAGGGTTTTATTGCTTATGACGGTGTGTCTTTAGTGAATCAAATAAAAATATTGAATTGCTGAAAGGCTTGAATGTTTTGTTGGCAATTCTTTATCTATTTTTTAAATGTGATAAGGTCAAAAAACATGAGCCTTGTCTTGTCGCCAGAATCTTCTTCGATAAGGAATTCAAAACCATTTTTTTGGTAAAACATGATGGTATGAGATTTATTGTAAGCATCAACAATAATGAAACGACAGCCTGTTTTATTGCCTTGCGTAAACCAAACTTTTATAAAGTCTAACAAGGCAGTACCAATACCTTGTCTTTGCAGCCCTTTACAAGTAGCAAAACGACCGACTTTAACGGCGGGAAGACTTGAGTAGCGTTTTTCATGAGGAATTGATTTGATAATTTTCTTAAACCTTGATGATGGGACATTTTCTTTTTTGATGGAGTCATTAGAGACACTAAAGAAGGCGATAGTTTTATTATTCTGTTCTAAAATATATGTAACAGAGAGCAGTTCCTTACCTGAGACAACAGAATCTTTTGTGAAAAACTCATTCAAATCACTGTCATCGCAATCGAAAGGAGGTCTTATATCTGTAGGGTTTAATCTCTTTAAGACCGGGGGTTCAGTCAAGTCGAGCAGATTTGATTATTTTCTTATAGTTCTCTATGGCACGGTTAAATTCAGATGCGGACACTTTTTTCTTTTCGTTGTTTTTTATACTTTTCTCAAAGCGTGTCGCTGCTTTACCATGCAATATAGGAGTTTCTTTAATTGGTCTTGCCATTTGATATTAGCTTATAAGTTTGAGAAGTTTTTTGCAAGAAATTTAAACATAAGGGGTTATGATATAAACTTATGAACTTATATTATATCTTTATTATTGCCAGCACTATTTTTTATGTCGCATGCGATATAATTCATGAATTAATTATCCTGCTTCAGATTTCAGGCGGTAATGGGTAATTCATTCAAGCTGATTGAGTGGAAATGGAAGAGGCAAGGGTTTACTGCTTCTGATGGTTATCTATTTGCTTCTTTTTTCTATTCACTGAGATTTCGATTCCATCGATTTCCATAATTTGTCATATAGGGTAACTGCACCATCACATTGCTTCGACATTTGCTGCACAGATATACCACGCCTCGCAGCCTCAACTGCCCAGAATCTGGACACAAATTTATCTCCACCTTCCATCTTCGTTGTTTTCTGAAAAATGATCATGGAGTCCAAGATGCCGCACGCGCCTGCTATTTTTGCCGTGGCTAGAACTTCCTGACCCGACAATTTTTCGTTGGCATGAACTTGATAACTGGCAGTAAAAAAAACCGCTACGAGTATTAACGACACTGTTCTTAACGTCATTGAGCAGCCCTCCTTGCTTTACACATAACTAAAAGAGCATCGGCCCGCGGAACGCGGATCCGTTGGATCGTCTGGTCATACTAGTACCGTAAAACATACTATTCAACTTCAATGCTGGAAGGGCAAGAGGTTTTGAATACGCGCCAAAATATTTGTCCAACATAGTTGTATTCGCAATTCCAAGCCATTTGATACGTTACGGTTTGTACCATCTCTTGACGGCCCGTCCAGTATGCAGTTGCTGCGGATGCAGATGTTGCTGCCAATAAAAGGATGATTACTACTGCGATAGATTTTTTCATTCCTTTCTCCTTTTGGCTCCAAGAAATACCGTCACACGCCAAAACGGAGCCTTTGTCTTTGGTATATAACATATTATTAACCAGTTTTCTGAATAATATCAGAATTTCTATGCGTAATCAAGGAAAACATAAAATTTCTTCCTAAGTTCATTATATTTATCAGCTTGGATAATATTCCGTTTGTCATGTTATTCAGTTTTCTGGTCAACATACCATTCCATATTTTGCCTCCTATTAATTTATTGAATTGTCTTTTCGCTAAATGGACACGTCACTTTTACATGGCCCGAATCATATGCGATAAACGGCACATTAACAGGAATGCCCCATTTCCCTTCAAACCACGCTTGCACTGTATATTCCGTATAATGAACCGACGTAATGCGCAAAATGGTTCCTTTGGAAGTATCTTGAATACATTCCCCTTCTTTAAATTTGGCACAGCCGAAAAGAAAGAGAGACGCGATGAACAAAAGTAAAAGCAAAAATCGCATTTTATTATCTCCTATTTATTTTATGTGTAACCAGTTATTATGTAGTTAATCCGATAATATCAGATATTTTTTTGTCCAGTCAAGAGAAAATAATAGCATTCTTGACGGAACTATTTGAATTCATTATATTTATCAGCTTGAATAACATTCCGTTTGTCATGTTATCCAGTTTTCTGGTCAACATACCGGACTATATTTTACTGCATTATAACAAGGAAGCTCGGAAGCAAGCACAAATGAAGGCAGAGGGTAAGGCAGGGGCTTGCCTGAGATCGGGGTCTCAGGCTGCCTCTGCCGCCTTTTGGGTTTATCTATATATGCCATATCTCAACATTCCTGTACATTCGGATGCTTTTTGCTGCAATTTTGCTGCATTTTTTCCGCCCGATAATGTAAGAAATAATTATCAAAATAAATAGGTTGCATATTCCACAAAAAGAGGTATACTTTAACTATATCTATAGGTGGAATATTAGAGACAGTTTCGGATATTAGCCTAAAACTGGACAAAAAGCGAGATAGAGGTGCATTTGTCTCTAAGTTAGCCGACATATAATGCAGGAGATTAATTTTATTTAAGGAAGGAGGAGAAAAAATGGGAGATGACCACAAAGAGGAGTACGAAAAAGGTAAGCAGGATGCTAACGAAGCAGGTCTTTGCGATGAAATTGTGCATGGAGCAGCTGACACTGCTGCGGTATTATTCCCGAAAACTGACAAGGCAAAAGCTTACGAGGCTGGCTGGAAAGATGGTATGGACGAGAAATCAGGTTGTTTCATAACCACCGCCTGTGTTGAAGCGAAAGGTTTTTCCGATAATTGCCATGCACTTAATACGTTGAGAGTTTTTAGGGACGAATATGTTAAACACCTTCCCACTGGAGAGCAAGCCATCTGTGAATACTACAAAATTGCACCTCAAATTGTTGCGAAGATAAACAAGTCAGAAAATCGGGATGCGATTTATATTAACCTTTATGAAAGGTTAATATTAAAATCTCTGAACTTAATTGAGTCAGGAGAAAAAGGAGAAGCATTCAAGAATTATATGCTAATAGTCAATGAGCTGAAACAGGGGTATCTTTAAGAAATAAAGGAATCCCGCGTTAACCGATCGACTGACACGTTGCAAAAGATGAATTTGGAAACCCTTCTGGCATCTTTTTAGACAGCAATGTTAAATGATACTTTGTGCAAAAGAAAGCGTTAACAATTATGAAAATGGTTAACCAAGTATGGGAGTAGCTCCCCCCTTCAGAAGAGACTTGGGCAACCACCCATGAGGCATCAAAACGAGTACTCGTCCGGATGAAAGTGCCGGGTGGGTGGTTTATTCAAATGGGCGAAATGATTGCGTGGCTTTACCCTGGAGAGGATATAAAGTACTCTTATTATCTCGATGTAGGCAACCCGCCGGTCTTCTACCCCGACTCGAACCACGAATGGGATGGCAACTCCATTCCCTGAAGTAACAGTTTCGATGTTGATAAAAAGCATTTAGTGTCAAACCTATAAAACACATTTTCAAAACTCTCCGGTTATGCAGGTAAAAATCAAAATTCATGACAGGACGCAAAAGAACTAAATCATAATTTCCGCTGAAATGCCCTGTAAATGTCTTGCCTCTTAAATTTACCTGTTAGATTTGAATTAAAACAAATTTAAGCTGGCGAGTCTTTTACGGGGCTATACTGAGATAGGTCAAGTTATGTTTTTGTTATGCGGACTGGTGGGAATTTTGACCTACAATAACGGTCAGTAATTTTTCCCTTGACATGGTTGTTATTTTCTGTTATTAATAGTTATGTATCATTAATTCTAAGTGAAGGGGGTAAGGCTAATGGCTAAAAAGAAGACGGTGGAAAAACAGGGAGTGGAGAAACCTTTAAAGAAGATAAGAAGTTTCAACATCGGTGATAAGGTTTACAATGGAGTGATGGAGTTATTAGGGAGTTCAGGAACTCAAATTACCCTATCTTCTTTAGTTGATGACTTCTTAAGAAAACTATACGTCTATCTGATAGAAATGGAAGGGGTTATGGAAAAGAAAGGATCAGACATGCCCTTTTCTCATGTTATACAAGATTGCATGTCTGTTGAATATTTTAGAGAGATTAAACGAAACATACGCATTTCAAATTTAATTCTTTCTCATGAGGCATCTAAGGCAGGACTTTCTGTTAAAGATTACATGGAAACATTGCCTTACGAAGCACTAGCAGAAATAGAGGATCAGCAAGATGAGAAGTGAAATAAAAAAACAATTCATGAATTACAAGGAGCTTTCTGAGGTCTTAGGCGTTTCTGAAGGCAGTTTGCGTATATGGGTTATGCAGGGGAGAATCAAGCCCGTAAGATTTGGGCGTTGTGTAAGATTTTCTGAATCATGTGTTAAGGATTTAGAAGAGAAAGGAGTACCTAAGAATGGCAATTTATAGGAAATACAATAAGACTCTTAATCGTGAAGTCTATTATATTGACTTCTATAATGAACACGGTAAGCGTAAAAGGGAATGCACTCAGTCAAGCTCTCATTCATTTGCTAAAGAATATCTGAATAAGAAATTAGATGAAGTAGCACAGAGGAAAAAGCTTCCTGAAAGATACATCCCGGAAATTAAGTTTTCTGATTTTGTAGATACTGAATATCTGCCTGTTCATGCCAGGGGCCTTAAAGGTGAATCAAACATAAAAGGCATATGCAAAAAGTTAAAAGCTTGCTTCGGTGATAAATATTTGCATGCAGTAACATCTCAGATGGTCGAGATATACAAAAAGAATCTTATAGGTAAAGTTGCAAATAATACGATTAATAATAGGGTCAATACTTTAAGCGGTATTTTCACAAAGGCTATTGAGTGGAATAAGGCATTAATCAATCCGGTTCATAAGATAAAGAGATTCAGGATTACAGAGAGAAAAAGAATTTTGGAAAGATGGGAGCAACACGCCTTAATCATTTCTGCAGATAAGGAGAAGAAAGCGCCTCACCTTTTGCCCTTAATCATATTTGATCTTAATACAGGCCTGAGAAAAGAAGAACTCCTGTCAATTAAGTGGACTGATGTTGATTTTGAAAATGAAGTTCTCTTGGTAAGGGCTGAGATAGCAAAATATAATAAGTCCCGCCATGTTGACCTAAACCGTCATGCGCTTGCTGTCCTTAACTCGTTACCCCGAAAAGGGGAATATGTATTCAGTGGTACCGATGCTAACCGCTTTAAGAACTTCCGGCGCTCATTTGAATCTGCTGTTAAGAGGGCTGGATTAGCTGATGTGGTCATCCATGACTTACGGCGGACCTTCGGCTCTAACTGTGTCATGGCTGGTGTAGATTTGGTTACTGTTCAGATGTGGATGGGGCATGCATCAATAAATACAACCATAAAGCATTATGGCCATTTAGTGAAATCTCATAGAAAGGAGGAAATAAAAAAGATTGAAGGCCGGATGGACACCTATTTGGACACGACTGATAAACCTGCTCTTAATGAAGCTCGTAACCCCTTGAAAAATAAAGTGCCCCCTGCAAGAATCGAACTTGCGACCCCAGGTTTAGGAAACCTGTGCTCTATCCGACTGAGCTAAGGGGGCGTCAACGACCGTGAATAGTTATTAGTTACGAGTTATAGGTTCAAAATAATAACATTTATCCGGATCACTTCTCAACAGCAGACTTCCCTTTTCCTGCTGCCCAATTTATTATCTCCCCTGCCATTGCCTCAACAGTTGCCTGCTTTGGCATGATGTGAACTTTTAAGCCTGCCTTTTCAATGGCCTTTGCAGTTACAGGGCCGATAACAGCAATTGCCACGTCTCTGAGAAGCTCATCAGCGTCTTCTCCTATAATCTCCCTGAAGTTATTAAATGTTGCTGCGCTTGTAAATGTTGCAATTGATATACGGCCTTCTTTCAGAAATCTTTTTAACCTTTTCCCGTGTATCTCTGGTTTTATTGCCCTGTAAGTCACAGGCACATCTATCTCGCCTCCGAGTTCTCTGACCTTCTCAGGGAATATCTCCCTTGCCTTTTCAGCCCTCGGCAGCAGGAATTTCATCCCCTTTAATAGTTCTGAGTGCGGAGTTCTAGTTTTAGATTTTTTTGTCGCTGAACGCTTCGAGGCGAATGCCTCAATCAGTCCTTCCGCATTGAACTCATCCGGCATTAAATCAACCTTAATGCCATACTTTTTTATCTCTGCTGCTGTCTTTGTCCCGATCGCACATATCCTTATGCCTTTTAAATTCCTGATGTCGTTATCCCGTTCAATAAATCTTTCCATAAAATATTTAATGCCGTTGCCGCTGGTAAATATCAGCCAGTTATAAGTTTCAATCTTATCAATTGCCGCATCAAGTTCATTATAATTTCCAGGAGGCGCTATCTCTATTGTCGGGAACTCAATTATCTCAGCGCCTAACTCTTCAAGTGGTTCAAATCCTGCAGAGTGCTCCCGCGTAACAAGCACCCTGTGGCCAAACATCGGTTTTTTCTCATACCAATTAAGCTTGTCTCTTAGTTTAACCACATCTCCAACCACCATAACAGCCGGAGGCCTTATCTCTTTTTCTTTTACAAGACTGACGATATTATCCAGGGTGCCAACTATGGTTTTTTGCTCGGGCCTTGTGCCCCATCTTATTACGGCAACCGGCGTTTCAGGGTCTCTTCCGTTTTCGATAAGTTTTTTTACAAGCACATCTATGTTTTTTACAGCCATCAGAAAAATAAGGGTCCCGACTCCTGTTGCAAGCCTTGCCCAGTCTATTGCAGACTCATCTTTTGTTGTGTCCTCATAGCCGGGAATGACTGCAAATGACGAGGAATACAATCTGTGCGTAATAGGTATTCCTGCATAAGCAGGCGCTGCAACAGCAGAACTTACGCCGGGCACTACCTCAAATTCGATGTTATTTTTTACAAGCTCTTCTGCCTCCTCGCCGCCTCTTCCGAATACAAAGGGGTCCCCGCCTTTAAGCCTGCAGACAACCTTGCCTTCTATTGCCTTTTCAACCAATACCCTGTTTATCTCATCCTGTGTCATGGTATGATGCCCGCCCCGCTTGCCCGCATATATGAATTCTGCATCGTGGTTTATGTAATTTAAGACCTGCGCATTAAGATGAAAATCATAAATAACCACATCAGCCTTTTGGAGACATTTCATGCCTTTGATTGTGAGCAGGCCGATGTCACCTGGACCTGCGCCAACAAGATAGACTTTTCCTTTTTTATTCATGCGTATCCTTTATTTGTCATTCCCGCTTGTCGGGAATCCTTCTTTGGTCGTTAAGAAAGATGCCGGACAAGCCGGCATGACAGAAATAGAAACCAATGTATCCTTGCTAAATCCTATACATATATTTTCCCAGCAGATAATTTTAACACAAAATAAAAAGGCGGGTCTTGCGACCCGCCTTGAAAACCAAATTCAGGTGTTACAATTAGAAGCTGAGTGTGAGGCCGTGCACAACCTGTGTGATATTCTTGTCGTTGGCTCCTGAAGTCGCGGTAGTCGTTGTGTTAGTTGACCACCAGCCGCCTGTATCAAGATAACCTGCCATGACGAAGTAGGTGAGATTCTTGTCAAGCTTATAGCTTATCTTCAGGTCAGTCTCTGTGCCAATCCTCTTTGAGTTAGGAGCTCTTTCTGTTACTGTTCCTGCACCTAGTGGTTCGGTAGCCCTGAGAACAAAGTAGTCTAAAGATGCTGACAGGGTTTTTGTCGGGTTGATGTCAACTCCTGCCCTGTAATATGTTACGCCATTTATACCTGTTGAACGGGCGCCAGCCGGTGTGGTTGTTGTGTACTCAAAAATCTGGGTATAGTGGATATCATTACCGAGTGTGGTCTGGAATGCCTCGTTATCGCCATCGTTGGTAACATTATCGCCTCTACCGTATGCATACTCACCCCTTATTGTTACAACAGGGGCAGGTGTAACGCCAAGACCTAACACATAACCATATCCCTTGAATCTGTCAGGAAAACCACCGGTATCAGCGGCATCAGGTGCATCGCCAAACTGCTGGTCAAACTCTGCCTTATAAGAAATGATTCCTGCCTTGCCGCCTGCATGAAGGCCGATGTTCTGCAGGTTTGCAAGTGTTGCGCCGGTCTGGTCATCAACATAAGTATAGTTAACGCCGAATGTGTTGGTGCCTACCTTGTATGTAGCAAGAGCGACATAACCATTAATGTCATTTGATGTTCCGGATGTCGGGGCTGCTGTAGAACCTTCAACAAATTTTGCTGTAAGGAGCCCGATGTGAAGCTGTTTTGTCGGGTCCATAAAGAATACTATTGCATCATCGCCAAACTTTGTGTGATCCAGGAACAGCTTCTCGCCAAGGGCCAAAGGCATATGACCCACCTTAAGTCCTGCCGGGATTCCAAGGCCTGTGCCTTTATACAGAATCCATGCCTCAAGGAAAGTAAGATCACCTGAAGTTTTTGTATTGAGTGTTCCCCATGTTGAAACATCTGAGGTGAAAGTTTCATTTGGTGCAGACTCTAAATGAATAAAGCCGCTTGTGTTTTGGCTGGCCTCAATAGCGAGGCTGAGCCTTACCCTCTGGTCATACCATGCCTGAGTGTTTGAATCACTCGGGAGTGACTGCGCCCTTCTGATTCCTGAGGCATTCTTTAAATACCAGCCTCTTACCCTTAACTCACCGCCCATTGTTACCTGGGTTGTGCCCTTTGCTACTATTGCCTGAGTCTCTGAAGGAATCTCAGAGTGGAGTGCAAAGGCGCTGGCTGTAAAGCCAAGTACGAACAACATGCCTAAGACTAATACTAGATATTTTTTCACTTCCTAACCTCCTTATGGTTAGTTCAGTATTTTATCCCGCAAGGCGGGACTTGCTTACTTCCAATCTCCCACTTACTTATCCTTACCTCCCGCTATCACCACCACCTTCGTTGTTTAGTGTTAGGTCGTAACGACCGGCTTAACATAAGTTATAAATATTTTGCAATTTTAAGCTGACCAACCCATTTTTGTCAAGGTAAATATTCCTGCAAAAATGTGTCAGGCCGTATATGTACATTTCAAAGAGCAAAATACTTGGTAATAAATAGCAACAAATATGCCAAACTGAAGATATTGAAAATAAAGGATTTAATCTGCATGGGACTGTGTCTCTTATGCAACGGGGTGTGAAATCCGGCAACAGTACCTGATAACCAAGTATTTAGACCTTTTGATGCCGTGTCCCGTCTGTCATTGCGAGGTCGCTTCGACCGTGGCAATCTATATGTTTCAACCACGAGATTGCTTCACTTCGTTCGCAATGACAAAAAGCAGGAAGATTGCGGAGTTTATCCCGAGCGATAAACGAGATTGCTTCGCTTCGCATCGCAATGACAAGCGAGGGACCTGCTCGCAATGACACTTTTTCAGGGGTCTCAATTTGACAGCCTCAGCCTGTAAAATGTAACATTCATGTTGTTTGTTGTCATTCCCGCTCGTCGGGAATCCTTCTTAAAGAATGATTCTGGACAAGCCAGAATGACAGAAATATGGTAACCCTGTAGCAAGGTACAGGGAATAGCAAGTCCAATCAGAGAATTTTTATGAAAAAAACATGGAAATATGATTTCAATATTGCCAGGTTCAGCAGGGCCATAGAGGCCAACCCGAAAGATTATCTGGCATATAAAGACCGCGGCAACGCCTATTACAAAAAAAAGCAGTATGACCTTGCAATTGCCGATTACATAAAGGCCCTCGAACTAAACCCCGAATTCATTGTGGCTTATAACAACAGGGGGAATGTTTACCAGGAAATGGGCCTGTACGAACTTGCAATCGCTGATTATCAGAAGGCAATTGAGTTAAATCCGAGGAATGGCATGCCCTATAACAACAGGGGGTTTACCTTTCTTCTGATGGGTAAACTTGAAGAGGCCGAAAGGGACTTAAGAAAATCACTTGAGCTGAATCCGAATAACATATATGCGCTGAACAGCATGGCAGAGCTTTATTCAGTAAAAAATGAATCTGCTGAGGCGTGCAAGTGGTTAAAAAGGGCCATAGAAAAGGGCTATAACAACTGGGATTATATCAGGACATCAAAGACATATGACAATATCCGCAATGCTCCCTGCTACAGGGAGATAATGTCCAGGAAGCTTCTGGACAGACCTTGACTAAAATTCGTTATAAAACTTAAACTTTATTATCGTAGGGGCTGTAGCTTCCGCCTCAGGCGGATCCGCTGTGGCGGACAGTTTTTTAAGGAGAGCGGTCGCATCGACAGGTCGTTGGTTCGACTATAGAGTTTTAAAACCTAGGGGCTGTAGCTCAGTTGGGAGAGCGCTTGAATGGCATTTACATTCGGGCAAGGTTGTTGTTTTCTCTCTTGTTCGCTTCTGCTTGATAGTATAAGAAAAATCACAAATCAAAGGGATAGCATCTTTACGGTGTTATCCCTTGTTTTTTCTTATCAGGTGCACAAAAAAAGCACACTTGATTAGAAAGCAGCTCTATTTTTCTGATTTTTCTTTTTTAGTGGAGCTAACCTCTTTCTCTAAATCACTTGTTTTTTCCTCTAAACCACTTGTTTTTTCCAACGCCGGCCGCTTCCCATCGATACAATCTGCTTCACAATCACTCATCGTCCATTTTCTACGATTTTGCCACCTTTCAAGCTCAAGAGAATCCTTATTTTGTATGGCATTTTTTTCAGCTTGCAGCGCTATACCATACATTTTGGAACACCGAGCTTGACAATACCTTTTTTTATCGGCTAACTCAGCTTCCTTAAGGCGTTGAGGATTTTCTTCCATATACCAATCTGATTTGCACCCCTTGGCTTTTAATTCCTGTGGCAACCCAGTGTCTGATACATGAATTGACCCATCTGGACACTTATACTTGACAATTGTCCCTGCAAGAAGAAAATTAGGCGAAAAAATTATCAAAAGCAATATCGTCAATATTTTCATTCCGTAACCCCGCAGTAGTTATATTATACTCAGTTTATACCCTCTTTCATCAAAATTGTCAATCTGTTGCGTCTGAGGATGGAAAATCATTCTGCCTGTCTACTATACAAAAACTATACAGGCAAAAGGAGCTTGAAAAAAGGCAGATAATTGATTGACAATATCAGGGGATAGCCTTTGATTAGCTATCAGAGGCGATAAGGGATAACTCCTAATCCTTCCCCTGATTCACTCAGGAGAGACCGCTAAGGAGAGTGGTAAAGAAAATGGAAAAGGAAGCTGACGTAGAACACTTCTGGGAAAAAAGGCAAGAAGTAAAACGAGACCATAACAAGAAAATAATCTCAGTCAAACATTTCTTCTGGGGAGGCAAGAAACCACTCTATATTAAAATCAGAGCTTCATATAAAAATTGGTCAGAACTTGAAAGCACATTCTTAAAAGGCAAAATGACTTTTAGCATAATCCGACCTTACATTTCACTTAGAACCCCGAAAAAAGATATAGCAGAGCTTCAAGGAATTTATAACAAATCACCTGAAAATTTTATTTGGCATTTTTATGATTACTTTATCAGCGCAGCTCATACAAAAAATCCGTTAAAAGTGAAACAACCAAGAGGAGGCTCACCCTATCCCGATAAGGACTATTTCAAAATGACGGAGATTAGAAGAACAGCAAGATTCCTATATTTGTTATTACAACACTGGCTATCCCCTAAAAAAAAGTTTCCGGCATGGCTTAAGAGCTTTCTCCTTGATAAATATAACCTCTCCCAGCGGAAAAATGGGATAACACATAAAAAAGTAAAATGGCTAACACAGGTAATCATACAAGAACATTTCGATTTAAAAACGCAACAAGTTCACCCAGACAACTTCTATAGAAAATTTATAGCTGACAAAAAATTAACCGCCTATAAAAAAGCTTTAGAGAGCATAAATTATCTTCCTATTAGAGACCCCCTTCTAAGTCTTTTCTCAAAAAAGTAATCGCTTCGCCCAAGTTCCGAAAATGTAATTTTAGTAGGGATAAAGCCATCTCTTTTATGTGTTACTTTTAAATATAAAAAGAGGAGGCTTAAGATGATTGATAAAGAAGAAGAAATAATCCTTGAAGATTGGTCAATTGTTAGTTTTTGTTCCCTTCCTGAAATCCAGAAAAAATACAATCTCACTATTACACCCTTCAAAAAAGCAGAGGGACGAATAGCGTTTAGAGTGCATGGTGATGTTGAGTCGGCAATCAATGACATCTACTCAAATCGAAAGGTTGGCATTAACGATTACATGAAGGCACTCCGTAATGTGAGAGGAGCAATATTCACCCTGCGGAATCTTGGAAGGGGGCAGAAATGACTACCGAGATAATGAAAAGGAACGGAAAAGGAATCTATGGCCATGAGAAGACAGGGGAATAGGCTTCCGCCTTTTGTAGCTCTTACATGGGAAATGCTAAACAGTAAGGCATATAAAGAGCTTAGATATGCCTCAGCAAAAGCACTGCCATATTTCTTAGGTAAATTTAAAGGCAGTTACCATGACCCCCAGCGTTACATTACAGAATTTTCCTTTTCATATTCTGAGGCAAAGGCATACAAGTTTTCTTCTGCAACTTTCAGCAAAATCATTCAGGAGCTTGTTGCAAAGGGCTTTATTGACCCTGTGGATAAAGGCGGATTAAGAAGTGATGGAAAAAGCTATAACCTCTTTAAACTATCAAAGCGGTGGAGAGATTACGGCAAGCCTGATTTTAAATCACTAAATTGGAAGTGTTTTTTACCGAGATTATCCCGAACCAATACAAAACCACATGAGGAAAGACTTCAACAAAAAAACCATGAGCTATCTATGGAAAAAATTACAAGGGAGGCAAATTATGAGCAAAGCATTGACACCGGTAAAAGCTATTAGGGCTAAATGTCTTGATTGTTGCTGTAATCAGACAAAGGAAGTAAAGTTATGTCCTGTTAAAAATTGCGCTCTGTATCCTTACAGGATGGGCACAAGACCAAAAGCTACTTTAGAAAGTGAAACGTATAGCTTTAAAAAAGGAAATGAAACGGCATCTGAGGGCAAAGTCTTTTCACAATTTAAAGCTGTAGAGGGTATTCCTGCATGAAAACCATTTCACTTTTTAAAGACTATTCTATATATAGCCAGTATGTGTTGGTTTTGTTATGTGCAGCTAAAGGGATTCAAGTAAAAAAAGAATGGCAGCCTTTTTTATATTCGGAAAGATTCGGATTCCACTTGGAATAAAGGAGCCTAAGAAATGAACAGAAGACCGCCAAAACCATTGACAATGCCTGAGTTAGAGAAGGCAAAGGCACTTTACGCCATTGGAAAGAGTTACCACGCTATAGGGCTTGAACTTAACAGGGATAGCAAGACAATCAAAAAATGGTTATCCGAGCCTGAGACAGCTAAAGAGATACAGGTTATCAAGGGTGAACTCTCAGAGATGTTTGAAGGCATGGCTAAAAAAATGCTTGAGAGCATTACAGAAGACGATATAAGCCGTATTAATGCTTACCAGAGAACACTTTCGGCAGCGGTGAGCACAGACAAGGCAAGGCTGCTGAAAGGTGAGAGCACAGAGAACATCAGCCTGCATACTAAGGTCATGGCATCAATGGAACGCATCAAAGAGCTCCAGGAAATGCTAGCGAGTCAAGATGACAATTAAGTCTTTTGTTGAATCTCTCAGGAAGGGGACAAGTAACTTTATTTCTACTTACCCTCTCATTTCCTCCCCTCCCTACCCCCTATGGAGCTATGCAAGGTAAATGAAAGCAGAGCTTGAACATCAGGACATAGAGGCCATAGCCTTAAAGGTTGTAGAACTCCTTAAGCCTCTTATCTCAGGTAATGGCAAGCAAGAGGCAGAGAATACTATCTTTACCCCTGAGACCCTTGCAGAATACTTGCAGGTTGATACATCATGGGTTTATAAGCAGGTATCTCTTAAGACTATCCCTTACTTCAAGAGCGGTAAATATACCAGATTCAAAAAACCTGTTATTGATAAGTGGATTGAAACACAGACAGTAAAGCCTATTCCCCCTTTAAGGGCGCTCAGAAACAGCAGGGTGAGCACTTGATTACATATCAACAGCCTATGGAAAAATGGCATGTTATATCAGGCAGTTATAAACCACTGTGCTTTGAATTGTGCAGTAAATTATTTTCTTGACAATCTCTAACTGAGTTAGATATACTTTGAACATGAAAAACTGGACACCTAAAGAGATTAAGACCCTGAGAGAAAAACACGGCCTCTCTCAACCTGCATTCGGAAATCTCTTGGGTGTTACAGGGAATTATATCTATCTCTTAGAAAAGGAGGTGAAGACACCGAGCAAGACTTTAAGGCTGTTACTGGACTGCATAGAGAAGCAGTTCAAAGAAAATGAAAAAGGAAAGGAGAGTAAAAAATGACCTTTAGTTTATATCTAATTCCGATACTTGTTTTATTTGGTATAGATTTGTTTTTTGACATTACTTGGTTTCACGAAAAACATGAATGGTTGATTATCATTGTCATTGTTTGGACAGCACGGTTCTTTATGTCCGTAGCTACAGACATACACGGAGTGTTCCATTTAAGGTTAGATTATTTGGAAACTTGCTTGAAGTGTGAGCATTTCTATAAAGATGATGAGCTATATTTTTCAACCGTTGGATTGGCTACAAAGGAAAGAGAGTCAATAAGGAAAGGAGAGTGATAAGAAGCATGGCAAAAGGCATTTATAAGCGTGGCAAGGTCTTCTGGATACGCTATGCAGGGCTTGATGGAAGGGTATTAAGAGAATCATCAGGCAGTGATAAATTTAGAGCAGCAGAAACCTTGCTTACCAAGAGAAGACGGACTGTAGACGAAGGCAAGCAGCCTGAGATTAAGAAGATAGCAAATCACACCTTCAATGAACTTGTAGCCGAGTATAGCAAGTGGGCTGAAAGGCAAAGAAGCTTCAAGAGTAAATCCTACCTCATTAGTCAATTAGCAGAAGTCTTTGGAAATCTGCCATTGAGGCGCTTTAGCTCTATGCTCATTGAACAATACCAGACCGAGAGGCTACAGAAAAACAAACCTGCTACAGTCAACAGATTGATTGCTACTATCTCTCACATGTTCACTAAGGCCGTTGAATGGGACATGGTAGAAGAAGAAACCTTGAAGCGTATCAGGAAGGTAAAGCTATTGCCTGAAAATAACAGGCGGTTAAGGTATCTCTCTAAAGAGGAATGTCAAAGCCTAATCAATGTCTGTGATGCTCACCTTAAGCCAATTGTAATTACAGCACTGAATACAGGAATGAGGAAAGGGGAAATCCTCAATCTCAAATGGGATAATGTTGACCTCAAACACGGGTTTATTCTTCTGGACATAACCAAGAACGGAGAGAGAAGGGAAATACCTATCAATAACACCCTGAGAGGCATTTTGCAGGGTTTAACCAGAAGACTTGATATTCCCTGTGTCTTTTATGATTCGGCTACTGGCAAGCCCTATGGTGACGTCAAGAGAAGCTTTCACACAGCACTAAGGAGAGCTATGATACATGACTTCCACTTCCATGACCAGAGACATACCTTTGCATCACATCTTGTCATGGCAGGGATTGACATTACCACAGTCAAGGAGCTATTAGGGCATAAGACATTAACTATGACCCTCAGATATGCTCACCTTGCACCGAGCCATAAGGTTAAGGCAGTAGATATTTTGGACAACACCTTGAATGCAAAACCAAGTGCACAATTACTGCACAATCTCAATGTTAATGTTGGCACTCCGAGTGTGAAATGTGTTACTTTATAAGCACTTGGGGCTGTAGCTCAGTTGGGAGAGCGCTTGAATGGCATTCAAGAGGTCGTCGGTTCGATCCCGATCAGCTCCACCATTTATGAAGTCTTATTTTATTTATATTTTGAAAAGCGAAAAAAATGGTTCTTCTTATGTTGGTCATACCGCAGACCTCCAGAAACGACTTTTAGAACACAATAACGGCAAAAGTCTTTCAACAAGAAATAAAAGACCATGGAAACTTATTTATACAGAGGAATTCCAGACACGTTCTGAAGCCATGTTACGTGAGAAGTATTTTAAATCAATTGAAGGTCGCAGAAAATTAAAAGCAAGTAAGGTATTGGAATAGTTTCATCGAGGAGAGCGGTCGCATCGACAGGTCGGTTCGATCCCGATCAGCTCCACCATAAAAATCTACTCGTCAACATCAATCCTGGAAGAACGCAGCCTTTTCTTTTCAGATACGATTCTTTTTTCAGCGAGCATCTTTTCCTTGGCCCTTTTCGAACGTTTCCTCTTCTGACGCCGTATTTTCTCTATCCTCTGCATCTCTTCGCTTTCTTTCCCTTTTATCAGCTGCTCTATCTTTTTTACAAGGATCACTCTGGCGTGATAACGGTTCAGGGACTGTGAGCGCTCCTTCTGACACTTAACCTCGATACCTGTCGGAATGTGCCGGAGATAAACACATGTAGAGGTCTTGTTCACATTCTGTCCGCCTTTGCCCCCTGAACGAATAAAGGATTCTTCTATATCTCTTTCACGGATATTAAGACTGAGCATCTTTTCTCTGAGTGCGTTTTCCTTTGCAGAACTGACAGAAAGTATTCCCATGATATAAATAGTATAACATCACTGAGGACAGGTTGCCCCGTTGAATTGACAGAACTCTTTAGAAAGGTCAATAATTAAGCATGACACGGAGATACAATTCATTCGGCCCGTTTATGAAAAAACAGTTTGGCACAAGTGTTTATAAGGTTAATATTGATGCCGGTTTTACATGTCCAAACAGAGACGGGACATTGGGTGTGACAGGATGTATCTACTGCAACAACGACAGCTTCAGGCCAAGTTCCTGCAAACCTGCTCTTTCTGTAAGTGAGCAGATAAATAATGGAATTGCCTATCTCAGCCAACGGTACAAGGCCGGGAAATTCCTCGCATATTTTCAGCCGTATTCAAATACATATGCACCTGTTGATGAGCTCGAAAAGCTTTATAAGGAGGCACTCAGCATACCTTCGGTTATCGGTATTGCCATAGGCACAAGGCCTGATTGCATAGACAGAGAAAAACTCGAACTCCTTGAATCTCTGGCAGCGAGCCATTTTGTCATTGTGGAATATGGTCTTCAGTCTATTTATGATAAGACCCTTGAATTCATAAACAGAGGGCATGGCTATAAGGCTTTTCTGGATGCGGTTTCATTAACACACAACAGGGGTATTTTCATCGGTGCGCATCTGATTGTCGGATTTCCAACAGAAACAAGAGATGAGATGCTTGCCATGGCAGATGAGATTTCAGGAATAAAACCCGATTTTTTAAAGATACACCAGCTTCAGGTTATAAAGGATACGCCGCTGGCGGAAATGTATAAAGAAAAACCCTTTCATACATTTGAATACGAAGAATATCTGGATTTTGTTGTGGACTTTATAGAAAGACTTTCTCCTGGGATTGTCCTTCAGCGGCTCTTTGCAACAGCGCCTGATGACATACTCATTGCGCCGAGGTGGGATAAAAGCCGTTATGAGGTTACACGGGATATAGAAAAGAGATTTGTCCAGCGAGACACGTTTCAGGGGAAAAAATACAGAGCATTACATAACATAGGCAGGATATAGCATTTTCCCTCATTCTCGCCTGTTCTGACTTCCTATTTGTCATTGCGGCTTGTCCGCAATCTTTCTTTTAGCCTTAGATGATTTGAGAAACAAACAAGGAAGGATTCCGAACAAGTCGGAATGACAGATGAGTGGTTCACAAACTTGCTTCTTAGTTTTTTACTCGGACCCTTGACCCCTCGAATCCTCGACCCCTTGTAATTCTTTCACCCTCTCCCTTAGTTCATCAGCAAAAAACTGGTACGTTTCTGTTTTTTCCGGCTTTTTAAGTTTATCCATATCTGCCGGGTAAAAGGGTTTTCCAAATTTGACAGTGATCTTTTTAAACCTCAGCTTGTATGAGCCTTTAGGCAATGCCTCAAAACTGCCTTTTATCAAAGCAGGGACAACAGGCACATTCATCTCCAGTGCAAGAATGCCAATGCCTTTTTTAAATTCCATCAGGTTCCCGTCATAAGACCTCCCGCCTTCAGGGAAAATGCAGAGGTTTTTATTATTCCTTAATACATATCCTGAAAGTTGAAGCGCCTTGCTAAGATATGCATCCGGGTCTATGGGTATCACATGTGCAAGTCTTGCAAGAAACGCGGTTGGCCTGCTTGCGAAATATTGCTGAAACCCGTGGAAATAAATATTTCTGAGCATTTCCATTGGCAGGCCTGAAGCAATGACTAACGCATCCAGATAACTGCAGTGATTGGGAGTAATTATAAATGGGCTGTCGGGAATATTTTCCTTTCCTTTAACTTCGAGCCTGAAGAATATTTTAAAGAACAACTTAGTGGCGCTCATTACCGCTAAAACGATTAGCCATTCAACTGCTCCCTGCTTAATACCAACAGCTCTCTTCTCATTTTCAGACGGCTCCTGTGAAAGGATAGAAGAAAAGCCTTTGTCTTTCTGCTGAGATCTGAGAGCTGAGGGCTGAGAGCTGACAGCCGACTCTTTTATCCTTTCGACCAAATCTCCCACTGTCTGAATATCTGATGCAAATGTTTCCGGGAGCGTTATAGAAAATTCCTTCTCGATGCTGACAACAAGCTCTATCCGGTTCAATGAATCAAGGCCAAGGTCCAGTTCGAGATTGTCTGTTGAGTGTATTGGAAAATCAGCGGGCAGCGTGTAGCGTGTAGCGTGTATACATTCAACTACCCTTCTTCCTGTCTCATCACTGATTAATGTTTTATCTTCTTCTCGCTGAACGCTTCTCGCTGAACGCTGAACGCTCGTCAGGTCTTTGACCATGAACCTTCTTAATTTTCCCAGTGGTGTTCGGGGCAATGGCTCCGGATAAAGGTCAAATCCTTTAATTCTCATGTATGACGGGAGTTTTAGAGAAATGCCGGCGATGTCCCATTTTAATGTTTCATGGACATTGCTTATTCTGAGCTTCTTTGCATTTTCAAGGTCAGGGAAGATAACTGCATGCAGGGACACGGTCTTTCCTTTTTCCTCAAGGCCAAAAACACATATTTCTTTAATCAAAGGAATCTTCAGATATTCTTTTTCTATCTCTTCCGGATAGATGTTTTTGCCTGAACTCAGAACTATGACCTCTTTTATCCTGCCTGTTATGAAAACATATCCGTCTTTATCAATGTATCCAAGGTCACCGCTGAAAAACCAGCTATCCTTTATAGCCTGTGCCGTTGCCTCAGAATTTTTATAATATCCCTTCATTACCATAGGCCCTTTGATTGCAACCTCGCCTTCTTCCCCTATGCCCGCCTCCCTGCCATCTCTGTGGTTTATTATTTTTATTTCCGCTGATGGAAACGGTATGCCAACAGAACCTGCCTTGTGCCTTTTCATGGGGTTGAATGCGACAACAGGCGATGTCTCGGTGAGCCCGTATCCTTCGAGCACTGTAAAACCTATTGCCTCAAGTCCATTCATTACCTCGGGGTCAAGCCTTGCGCCTCCGCTCGCGAAAAACCTGAACTGTTTGCCGAGAGCTCTGTGTGCAGACTTAAATATAATCTTCCCAATGTTTATACCCGTACTTTTCCTTGCGCTGCCGCAGATGGTCAGGATGTTTCTCATTATCCACGATAAAGGGAATGGAAGCTGTTTTATCTTGTTTATGATTCCATTTCTGATAAGCTCAAGCAATTGAGGCACGCCTATAAGGATTGTAACGCCTTTGTCTTTTATTGCAGAAATGATGTCAGTGCCCTTGAGGCTCGGGGAATATGTTATTGACGCTCCCAGGATTATTGGTATGAGGAATGTGCACATGAAAGGGTATGTGTGATGCAGCGGAAGAATTGAAAGTACACTGTCTGTTTGTGAGATAACATCCGCCCCTATCGCAGCCCTTGCATCAGAAATAAAGTTTTTGTGAGTGAGCATTACGCCTTTGGGTATGCCTGTTGTGCCTGAGGTGTAAATAATGGAGGCGATGTCTTCAGGGTTTGTATCAGGGAATTGGACTGCCTGACTGAAGGCGGGGAGTTCTTTGAAATCAGGCGAGTCAAAGTCTATTTTTTTTATTTCAAGACCAATTATTGCCTCGGTTACAGCCGCTGCTGTTTTTGAACTGCAAAAAACAAGCTTTGTTTCCGAGTCAGTCAAAAAATTCCTTATAGCTTCAGGGTTAAGCTGCGCGTCAATCGGAACTGCGATCGCGCCTGCAAGCATAATACCCATATATGCGATGCACCATTCCGGCCTGTTCTCCGAAACTATCGCAATGCAATCTCCTTTATTTATGCCGGCATTAATCAGATAGCTTGCGATTGCTTTGGAATCTGAGCTGAACTTTTCATAAGTTATAGACTTCCATATCTGGTCCTGGTAGTTAAACGCGACTTTGTCCCTGCATCTTTCGGCGGTTTTTAGAAATACGCTCTGAATAGTCTCGTTTGCCATTTTATCTCATTATCTTAAAAGTTGCATAAAATAGCAAGATAGCTTAGACAGACCCCGACTGAGTGCTTAAAAAATTGTTAATAACTTTTTGTAACAAGCACACTTAAAAACCTGCTATAATAGTGCCGATTATAGCTACCGGCAGGTAATCACAACAAAATGGAAGATAATAAAGAAATCATAATTAACAATGCTGTTAAGGGCCATATCCTGGATATAAGCGAGGCCGGCATATATATACATACCCAGGCGGATTTTATACAAGGCGCCATGCTTGACCTCAGTTTTGCTATCAACGAGAAACAGATTAAAGTAAAAGGGTTAATCCAGCATATAAAGCCCGGAGTCGGAATTGAAATATTATTCTTAAATCTTTTGCCGGACGACCTTGCCTGCATCAAAAATTTTATGAGCGCACGGTCCAGTCTGGCAAAAAAGGAATCGCCGGTAAAAAAGCTTTTACTTGTTGATGACAGCGCACAGCAGAGATCAGCCTACAGGAATAAATTGATAGAGGAAGGATTCATTGTAACAGAGGCCCAAAGCGGGACCGAGGCTTTTATGCGGCTTCAGGAATTAAAATTTGATATTGTAATACTCGACCTCTGGATAGAGGGTATTGATGGCTTTAAAATTTTGCATATCATGAAAGTAAACCCTGTTCTAAAAGAGATACCCGTTATTATTCTTTCAGCAAGAAGTACTCCCGACGATATTAAAAAGGCAATGGCCCTCGGCGCAACAGACTACCTTGTAAAAATGACTACTACGCCTGCAAAATTAGCCGAGAAAGTAAAAGAGCTTTTTCCTAAATGACAGGGGTTGTTTAAAACCTTTGCGGATTTATGCCCTGTCTTCTTCAACATTCCCCTGCTTTTCTGTTTTATGCTAAAATTTGGAAGCCTCAAGTATTATTAAGACGGAGGAAACATGATACCCGAATTGAAATTTAATGAAAAAGGATTAATCCCTGCGATTATACAGGATGCAGAAAGCAATGAAGTCCTGATGATGGCCTGGATGGACAAGGTTGCTCTTGAAAAAACTATTGCAACAGGGTTTACGCACTTCTGGTCACGCTCAAGGCAGAAGTACTGGATGAAGGGAGAGACATCAGGCCATGTTCAGGAAGTCAGGGAAATCCTTTATGACTGTGATGAAGATACATTGCTTGTAAGAGTAAAACAGCATGGCTCTGGTGCGTGCCACACAGGGAACAGGACATGTTTCTTCAGGAGTATTACCGCAAAAGCTGCTAAAAAAGAGACCAGGAAGAAAAAATGAGACTCGTAACACGCGGAGACCTTGACGGCGTAACATCAGCAGTGCTTCTTACAACAATGGAAAAGATCTATTCCATAGAACTGGTTCACCCGCAGGATATTACAGACAAAAAATTCGAGATAATGGAAAATGATATACTGGCGAACCTTCCGTATCATCCCCATTGCACAATGTGGTTTGACCACCATGAACTTACAGATAGCAATGAAAAACCTCCAAAGGATTTTAAGGGAAGACATGCTATAGCGCCAAGTGTTTCAAGGGTAATTTATGAATACTATAATTCTGATAAGCTTGCAAAATACGAATATCTTGTTGCAGAAACAGACCGTCTTGACTCCGCACAGATTAATATAGAGGAAGTTATCAACCCAAGCGGGATAATTCTTATCGGGTTCACGATAGATTCCCGCTCAGGTATTGGAAGATTTAATAAGTATTTTATAGAACTGGTCAACTGGCTTAAGACAATGCCTGTAGAGCAGGTTCTTCAACAGCCTGAGGTGGTCGAGAGGGTTAAGGTACTCAAGGAAAATAACGAGGCATTTATTAAAATACTCAGGGATAACTCAAGGCAAGAAGGCAATGTTGTGATAACAGACCTTCGTCCAACAAAAAAGGTGCCGGCAGGAAATAGATTCCTGATATATACTCTTTTCCCTAAGACAAATGTTTCTATGCGCCTTCAGTGGGGGCCTGAGAAAAAGTTTGTTGCCGTAACACTCGGGCATAATATCTTTAACAGGACAAGCCGCTCCGACTGCGGGCAGATATGCAGTGATTTTGGAGGAGGCGGCCACAAGGGAGCCGGTGCCTGCCCTCTGAAACCGGAAAAAGCAAAACAGCAGATTGCAGAGATAATCGAGAGATTGAAAAAAGAAGGTTAATGTTCTTAGGTTCAAATGTCAGGCACAGTGCTTTCGCTCATTCTCGGGCTAAAGCCCTCCGAGGTTTTGCCCGCTTTATTATTCAGATTTTTGCTTAAGGAATTGCGTGCAAAAAAACCGCTCAAACACAATGCCTGACATTATCCGGAAAGTTCTAAGATGATAGTCACTTCGGCACCCAGACCTTGCCTTTATCTATTATATGCTCAACCAGCCACCCGCGTTTGTGAAGCTCTCTTGCAATCCACCTCCTGTGGCATTTCCACGGGAATTTCTCAGCGCATATGATTACACTGTTATTTTCTGATGCAATATTTTCAAGTTTATCAATACCATTTTTAAAATCCTCAGTTAAAGTGTATGCTTCATAGCCGCCTTTTCTGAAACCGCCGAGTTCTTTGCCGAGGAAGACATAATTTATATTTTCTCTTTGCAGAAGGTTTTCAAGATATTCTCTTGTGAATGTAGGTATCTTGCTTTTTGGATAACTTCTGACATCAATCAGGATTTTGATATCATAGTTAAGAAGTATCTCTATAAAATCCTCCCCGCTTCTTCTGCTTGTTCCGAGGGTGTAGACCTTTTTCATTTGATTTTAGTGTAGCACGTTAATGAGTTTGATGCTTTGCTCTTTTTATTTAGACATTCAGCATGAGATTAAACTCATTATAAATAAAGGGTTATTTGGAGGTTAGATGTAAATAGTTAGATTATTTGTAGAAATAATAGATTTTTTTCTTGACAATAATTCAGAAAATGTGATATCATTTATTCACAATTTATAAAATAGGAGTAAAAGATTGCGTATGGAAGAAACAAGAAATGAGCGGTTTAAAAGAATAGCTGCAAAACGTACAAACGACATCCTTGAAAAAATCAGGATACTCGGGAACTGCTCGAACAAGAGTTCTTACGATTACACCGAAGAAGAGGTCAATAAGGTTTTCTCTGAGATTGATAAGCAGTTAAAGCTCATAAAGGCAAAATTTCTGGCAGGGAAGAGGGAGAGGTTTAAGCTGTGAAGAAGAAAAACAAGGGACTCTTTGTAAAAGATAAGCTTTTAATTACCATCTATAAAATGTCACTGAAGCAAGGTGGTCCTTTGAAATACGAGGACGTATATGTAAGCACATTTAAACAATATCCATCTGATTTCCAACTAAGAGGATATCCAGACTATCTAGATACAGAGCTTATGTCGAAAAAAATATATGATCTTCGCAAGAATGGTTTTCTTCAGATTCACAGAAAGTTTATAACGATTACCGAGAAAGGCAAAACATTAGCAGAAGAACTTAGCCGAGATAGAGCTAAGCATGCGGATAAAAATGATATATCAAAAACATTAAGTCGTGACATCACAAACCAGATTGATAGGATAAAAAATACTGATGCCTATCAATTGTTTGCTGCCGGAAAACAAGACCAGATAGTTGACACAGACTTTTTTGCTTACCTTGGAACAACAGTCAGAACTGAGAGGACAGATTTCAGTGCTCGAATAAAAACGGTAGAGGATGTAATTAAGACTATTAAGACAAACGATGAGTTTAAGTTAATTGTTGACTTGCATAATTATCTCTTTGAAAAATTTAATGGTGTCATAACCACAAAGCTATCTATTGGTTATCCGAGGAGGAATATATGAGTAATACATTAGAAATAGTAGAAGAAAAAAATGTAATAGACGACCATTTACTTGACATCATAGGAAACGAATTCAAATTTAGTCATGAAAAGGGTCTTTCAGAATGGCTTAAAAATTCGGCAGATGCCTATGTAAGAGCAAACAGAGAAGATGAGGAAAGCTTCATAATTTTTAGGTTTATTGATAGAGATGAGATAGTGTTTGAATGTATTGATTTTGTCGGGATGAGCTCTGACGATATTGATAATGCTTTGAAGAGATGGGGCGATCCTGAAGCAGCTAAGAGAGGAACAGGAAAGAAGACATTTGGCGGGCATGGAAATGGCGGCAAGTTTTATATGCGGCAAATGTTCAAGCAGTCATATTTTATAACGTATAGGTCGGGCAAACTTAACGTATTTGGATTCAGTGAAAACAGGAAATATGGATTTGCAAAAGGGTTTAAAGATAAAAAAATTAGTCCAGATGATGCACTTAGATTTGCAGAGATATATGATATGGATTTCCCGCCTACTGTAAGAAAAGCTATTTTAAAGGGAACTACTGGCTTCACAGTATCAAGAGGGATTCATCCAGAAAAGATAGCCAGAAGGAAGTTTAACTTAAATAGACTCTGTGAAAAATTCAAGCACTACCCGCAATCAAGACAAATTCTTAAATACAGGCCAGTTTCTGTCATATATAACGATAAAATTTCTATAGGGCGTCTTCTACCAGAAGAAATATCACCAATGACAGAATTTAATAAACCAATAGAAGTTTTAATCCCCTCCAGTATCAACTGGAAGGAAGACGGTGAGGAGGAAGCTATTCAACTTGCCAATGAGAAATATCAGCAAGGCAAGCTTATTCTTTACACATCCATAGAGCCTCTCTCAAGAAATAGTCGTCTTGGCGACTTAAACCGTATTGATATTATTGGCGAAATTGGTGTAATAGCATCGTATAAGATACAAGAGTTAGGCTATGTTAATCATTTATCATCAGCAGAATTTATTTATGGTGAGTGTAAATGCCTTATACTCGAAGACCCAGACGATGATTGTGTAACGAATGATAGGAGTAAACTTGTTGAAAATACAAAAACTAAAGCCTTAAGAAAATGGATGGGGGAACAAATTGATAAACTTGCTGAAAAAATAGAGGAAAAGGAAAAGAAAGAAATTAGAGCCAAAAATATCGAAACACTGTCTGAGATTAATAAAATTCTAAATGATTGGAAAAATAAGTTTATGTCAAAGGTTATGAGGGAAATACTAGGGGGCGGTGGTGATGGTGATGGCTCTGGATTCGGTAGCGGAGGTAGTAGTGGAGGTGCTAGCGGTAAAAAGACTAAAGGCACAGGTGGAGATAAACGGAGTGGAGGAGGAGAAAAACCTGGTGGTGGAAGTACAGAATCTAACCCCAGACAAACTTTCCCCAAAGTACTCCTTTCAAGTATTGATGACGACCCATTTAACCCAACAGAAAAAGTTCATCTTCTTGATAGACAAGAGCCTGTATACCAAAGACCTCAAGATGTTCCATCCGGCATATATTGGATAAATACGTCGAGAAAACTTGCACAGTATATCATTGAAAACTATGGGGTTAAATCCTTGAAATGGCGCGATTATCATCTCCAGAGAATGATAGACGTTATAAGCAAAGAAGCTTTATATAAATTAGAAAAACAAGACCCTGAAAATTTCACTGCCGCTAGAGTTGATGGAGAAATTATTAACAAGTTGGTTGGCAAGGCTCATGATAGCGCAATAGACTCCCTCGGAGTTTATCTGTTTGAAGAAGAATATAAAACACCGCGCGAGGAGCTTCTAGAAAAAATATCTGGACTTAGAAATCTTGAACCTGAAGAGCAGAAAAAGCTTTTGAGGGATATAGAAGAAGCTATTGGGTTACTTAAGCAAAAAGAAATTTGAGATATCTTCTTGGATAGGGGAGATATTGCGTACCCCTACAAGAAAAGAACTTTTAAATCTTCATATAGAAGAATTAAATATTTCTGTGAGGGCTATGGAAGGATTGACAAAAGCTGGGATAACGACAATATCAGATTTTATCTTGTTGGGGCCAGAAAAACTAAGTAGAGTGAACAATATAGGTAAGATAACCATATTTGAAATAGCAAATGCTATTAATAGATTATCTACAGGCATTTCTGCAAACGATGAGAATATCGAACATAAAAAAAATACAAATCAATTAACGCTGGCGGATGAATATATACGCAAAGAAAATAATTTCCCCATTGCTATTGTTGATGAACAAGTGCTCAACACATCTATAGAATACCTTAATCTCAGTGTAAGGGCATTTAATGGATTATCAGAGGCTGGACTTAAGACAGTAAAAGATATTATCAGTTTAGGTTTCCGCACTCTACAAAGAAGAAAAAATGTAGGCAAAAAAACAATTAAGGAAATTGAAGATGCTATTTGGGCAATTAATAAACAATCACAAATGGTAAATGATATGTCATTTGTGGATGCCATAGAATCCATTCTTTCTGGCAGCTCTTCAAAATATATGGATATAGTTAAAGCACGGTATGGATATAATGACGGTAGGGAAAAAACTCTTGAAGCAATCGGCAAGGAATTAGGACTTACAAAGGAAAGGGTTCGACAGATTATAGTAAGAGAATTGAGATTAATGAGGCGACACATCAAAAGGAAAGCATTAGAGACTCTCATAGAAAATATAGAACGATTACTTCTCCGCTATAAAGGGATAGCGAGTATCAATGACATAGCAAAAGATAACTATTTTATGTCAGGCACACACAAGCAGTTAAGATTTTCAATAAACCTTATTTCTGAACTGTATGGAGAAAGATATAGGATTGTGGACAAGTATTTTTTTGTGAGCCTAAACGATGATGAAATCAAGATAGTACAATCAGATATACGCCAAACAGTCTTGAGATGTAGCTTCCCTATAGAGGAAAACTCATTTATGGATTACGTCATTTCATCTATTGGGCCCATATCTAAGGACTATTTAAGCTATCATTTATTATATAAGGAACGTATTGAGACATCCAAGGGGAAGGTTTTATCTCCTGGCAGACTTTCTATACCTCAGCGGGTTAAGCTTCTCATGAAAGATATTAATAAACCTATGCATTTTTCAGAGATTGCAAAACTTTACCAGGCTCATTTTAGCAATATCAAAATCAAGACTAAAGATATTGAGCGCGCCATTCATGCGCGGATTGGGGATTCTAAAGATTTTATACTTGTTGATCTTGGCATATTTACGCTAAGGGATAAATTCAAAATTCCAAACAATATTGAACAGATTGTGGAGGTCTCTAAGGAAATATTGAGGGATATTGGGCACATCTCTGATACTCGGTATTTAATGAATGAGTTAAGGAAGAGGCAAATAGAAATTGGAAACCTAAACGCATATTCGTTGAAAACTATTCTGCTTGATTATCCATGTTTTGTAAGTTACAGAAAGTTTGAGATAGGGGTAGAGGAATTTGCTAATAAATATGAGCGGAAGCCCCTGAGTGAGCTAGTTTATGAAGTATTGTTATCTGCTGCAAAACCTATGCATGCGAAAAATATCTGGAAAGAAATTCAAAAACAAAGGGGATTTCCAATATATGCTATTGACCAATGCCTTAATAAAAACGCCATGTTTATAAAGGTAGCCTCTGCAACATATACTGTCAAAGAGAAAATTCCAATGTTTGAAGAAAAACGTAAGGTAATTATAAGCTTTGCAAAAGAATGGATAAATCTAAAGAAAACTGCTGTTTCGGCATTTTTGATCAGTGAAGTTTTAAAAGAGGCTAAAGGAATTAAAGATTTATTTTTAGGGTTGGTTGAACATGTTCTTGATACAAATAGTAAATTTATCAAATTGCCAAATAAGTTTTATGATGTAGCTGAGGAATAAATATGATTCAGGGAATGGAAGACATCTTAACTAACCTCTCCTCTCTCAAATCCTCTCTCGACGGCTATAGGCCGTTTTCGGAGCATGTTGTAAAACAGCTAAAAGACTATTACCGCATAGGGCTGACATATACATCCAATGCAATTGAAGGAAATACACTGACAGAGTCAGAGACAAAGGTTGTCATTGAAGACGGGATAACAATAGGCGGTAAATCCCTGAGAGAGCATAATGAGGCAATAGGCCATGCAAAGGCTTATGACCATATCTATTCCCTGCTGGATAAGCCTGTATCTGAAGAAGACATTTTATTTCTGCATAAGCTTTTTTTCGAGAAGATAGATTCAGGGAATGCCGGCAGCTACAGAAGAAAGAACGTCATCATTACCGGAACAGATTATCTGCCGCCTGATTATCAGAAAGTTCCGGAACTGATGAAAAAATATATCCGGAACCTGAATAGGGAAGTGAAAGATAAACACCCTCTTGAGCAGGCGAGTGACCTCCACGCAGAATTTGAATCAATCCACCCATTCACGGATGGCAACGGAAGAATCGGAAGGCTTTTGTTAAGTATTTTTACCATGAAAAACGGCTATTGCCCTGTGATTATTCCTCCAATAAGGCGGGCAGAATATATCACTGCTATGAGGAAATCGAATAAGAGTGATTTGAATGCATTGAGGGCTTTGGTTCTAAGTATTATTTATGAGGAAATGAAATCGCTAAAAAAGGTTGTAGAAAGCCTGAGCAGGTAATCCAGGCCGTTCTGAGGCAAGGATAGAAATTTTTACCCTCTCTGTGATAAATTAATTAATTCATAAATATTATGGAAAGGATTGAATCAGATGATTAAGAAGAAAAAATATGTTGTTGCTGTTGTGGGCGCAACAGGAGCAGTCGGGAACGAGATGATTGCAACGCTTGAGCAGAGGGATTTCCCTGTTGAAAGGCTCAGGCTCTTTGCCTCTGAACGCTCGGAGGGCAAGACTCTTGAATTTCAGGGAAACCAGGTTCCTGTTGAGGCCTTAAACGAAGATTCGTTTAAAGGTATAGATATCGCGCTTTTTTCTGCTGGCGCTGAGAGGTCAAAGATATGGGCTCCGATTGCAGCAAAGTCAGGATGTGTTGTTGTTGACAATTCAAGCCAGTGGAGGATGGATACCGAGGTGCCGTTGGTAGTGCCTGAGGTAAACAGCCATGACCTCAAGTGGCATAAGGGGATAATTGCAAATCCGAATTGTTCCACCATCCAGATGGTTGTGGTCTTAAAACCCATTCACGATGCAGCAAAGATAAAGAGGGTTGTCGTAACTACATTTCAGTCTGTTTCAGGCACAGGCAAAAAGGCAATGGACGAACTCCTTCAGCAGACAACAGACCTGCTGAATTTTAAGGAGATAAAATGCAATGTCTATCCGCACCAGATTGCCTTTAATGTGCTTCCTCATATAGACAAGTTTCTTGAAAACGGTTATACGAAAGAAGAGATGAAGATGGTGAATGAGACAAAAAAAATAATGGGGGATGACTCAATCAGGCTCACCGCAACAACTGTGCGCGTGCCTGTTTTCAGGTGTCATTCAGAGAGCCTTAATATCGAAACAGAAAAAAAACTTACACCGAACGATGTGAGGGCATTGCTTTCAAAGGCCCCGGGCATTGTTGTGTTTGATGCGCCTGAAAAGAATGTCTATCCACTGGCTGTGGGCGTAGCAGGTAAGGACGAGACATACGTCGGCAGAATAAGAGAGGACGAATCCATAGAAAACGGGATAAATATGTGGATTGTTGCTGATAATCTGAGGAAAGGCGCAGCCCTTAATGCTGTCCAGATAGCAGAAAAACTGATAGAGATAGCGAAGTAGAAATTAAAACATATGGAGGGGTTATAGTATTTGAGCGGTTTTTTTGCACGCAATTCCTACAGCAAACAGCAGATATAAAGCGGGCAAAACCTCGGAGGTCGCCTCAGCGACCGAGAATGAGAGAAAATGCTATAACCCCTCCATTAATCATGAGTTTATATGAACATTAAACTTGCAACAGGAGAAGAGATTTCAATTGCAGAGGGAGAAAATATCCTCTCTGCCCTCAAGAGACACGGGAAATATCTTATCTCTTCCTGCGGCGGTAAGGGCACATGCGGCAAATGCCGTGTAAAGGTCCTCTCCGGCAAATACAGGACAGCAAAGGCAGGAAAGATTTCCAAGAGCGACAGGGACAAGGGAATTGTCCTTGCCTGCCAGACCTTTCCGGAGCAGGAAATCTCCGTAGAGTTGTTAGAAAGCTCCAGGCTTGTCATCGGAGACAAGATCGCCCTTTCAAAATCAAAGGACCTTGCGGAACTCTTCAAATCTCTTGACGGGAAGATATCTCCGATAGTGAATAAAGTCAGTGTCAAACTCCCGCCTCCTTCCATTGAAGACCATATAAGCGACCTCGAAAGATTAAAAAGGGAATTGGATATCAAAGGCATGACAGGGATGAGGTTTTCTCATGGTTTTGTCTTATCTATGGCAGATTCTATGAGAAGCTCAGGCTGGGATATAGACCTTGCCCATGTCGACGGTGCAGAGGCTATTTTTATAACAGACAGGAGAGATACCTCAAGGTACGGGCTCGCGGTTGATATAGGAACCACAACAATTGTTGTTTACCTGATTGACTTCTCTGATGGAAGGCTTGTTGATGTCGGAATGACATATAATTCTCAGATACGGCATGGAGACGATGTTATCACAAGGATAATCTATGCAACAGAACGCGGAGGGCTTAATGAACTCAGGGATGTTGTTGCAGAGGATATTAATAACCTTATAAGGACCATTACAGAGAAACATAAAATTAAACCGGAACACATTGAGTCAGCTGTTGTGTCCGGCAATACAACCATGTCTCATATATTCTGGGGCATTGACCCGCGTTACATAAGGGAAGAGCCGTATATACCTGCGGTAAACTTTTTCCCGTTATGGAAGGCAGGCACAGCAAGGCTTAATATTAACAAACAGGCGCCTGTCTATACGCTTCCATGTGTTGCCAGCTATGTTGGAGGGGATATTGTCTCCGGAGTTCTTGCCTCCAGGATGCATAGAAGCAGTGAGATAGCATTATTCATGGATATCGGCACAAACGGAGAGATAGCTGTAGGGAATAACGAGTGGCTTATGACAGCCGCGTGCTCTGCCGGCCCATGTTTCGAAGGAAGCGGAATAAAGCATGGGATGAGGGCCACAGAGGGCGCAATAGAGGCAATAAAGATTGCACCCGACACTTTTGAGCCTTCTTTTTCTGTAATAGGCAATACAACGCCGACAGGAATATGCGGCTCAGGAATGATAGACGCCATTTCGGAGATGTTATTGGCAGGCGTAATAGACCAGAGGGGGAAGTTTGTCAGGGATATAAAGACTGACAGGATACGAGAAGGAGATGAAGGCCCTGAGTTTGTTTTTTGGAGGGGAGAAAAGGACGTTGTCCTCACAGAGGTTGATATAGAGAATGTCCTGAGGGCAAAGGCCGCAATCTATGCAGGCATATCTCTCCTCATTAAAGAAGTCGGCTTTACGCTGGACAGCATTGAAAGGATTTATGTTGCAGGCGGATTCGGCAATTATCTTAATGTGGATAAGGCGATTATTCTTGGAATGCTTCCCGACCTTCCAAAAGAAAAGTTCATGTTCCTCGGAAATACGTCAATTGCCGGAGCTTACCTTTGCCTTCTCTCCGAGAAGTTAAGAAAAGAGGCGGAAGATATAGCTCACAAGATGACATACATGGAGTTGTCTGTTTCGAGGAATTTCATGCACGAATATATGTCGGCGCTGTTCCTTCCTCATACTGACATAGGGCTGTTTCCCACTGTAGCAAAGCTGCTTAAGACAGGTTAAAGACTTCAAGACGGAGGTTTTATTCGCTATGCCTGAGTTTAAAGGAGTAACAGTAGTCAAGAGGGCAAATATCTATTGAGCTATTACAGTCTATGATTCATAACAATCAAAATCAGGATTGCTCTATACTCGACATATTAAGGTCGTTATTCGGTTTTCAGGCATTCCGTCCTAACCAGGAACCCATAATAAAGAGCATCCTCAGCGGGAAGGATGTCTTTGCGGTAATGCCCACAGGCGGCGGGAAATCCTTATGCTACCAGTTGCCTGCGACTGTGATGCACGGCACGGCGGTCGTAATCAGTCCGCTCATCTCCCTGATGAAAGACCAGGTGGATGCAGCGGTCGAAAACGGGATAACTGCCGCTTTCATGAACAGTTCAATGAATGCCGATGAGGTGGCCGATGTATATCGCATGTTGAAATATAACAAGATAAAACTGCTTTACATCGCTCCCGAGAGATTTGCGATGCCGCATTTCCTCGAAAGGCTGAAGACCGCTGCTGTCTCTCTCTTTGCCATAGACGAGGCACATTGCATATCCGAATGGGGACATGATTTCCGCCCGGATTATCTCGGTCTTTCCCTTATTACGAAGATGTTTCCCGATGTGCCGGTTGCAGCCTTTACCGCAACAGCAACGCAAAAAGTCCAGAAAGATATTATCAATAAAATCGGGCTCAGGGATCCCCATATCGTGCGTGCATCCTTCAACCGGGCGAACCTCTTTTACGAGGTGAACCCAAAATCGAAGCTTGAATTGCAGCTACCGGAATTCCTTAAAGGACACAGGGGCGAATCAGGGATCATCTATCGCACAACCCGTGACTCGGTTATGGAAACCGCCGGGTTCCTCGTGTCCAAAGGGATCAGCGCAGTGCCTTATCACGCCGGGTTATCTTCAGAGGAAAGGAATAGAAACCAGGAGGCGTTCAACAGGGATGAGGCCTCGGTGATAGTAGCGACCATCGCCTTTGGTATGGGCATAGACAAGTCAAATGTGCGGTATGTCATCCATGCTGACCTCCCCAAAAATATCGAAAGTTATTACCAGGAGACAGGACGCGCAGGGCGTGACGGCGAGCCCGCCCGCTGCCTCCTTTTCTTTAGCAGGGGAGACATCCCCAAGATTCGCTATTTCATCGACCAGATAACGGACGACGGGGAACGCTCAATCGCAATGGGGAAGCTGAGCCAGACCGTAGGGTATGCATCGCATAATGTATGCAGGAGAAAGCAGCTCCTCGGTTTTTTCGGTGAAGAGTATCCTGATGACAATTGCAGCGCTTGCGATATCTGTTCAGGCAGCGTTGAGCAGGTCGATATTACCTCAGATGCGCAGATTGTTATGTCGGCCATGTCGGGAACGCATGAGCGTTTCGGTATGGGCCACATTATCGATATCATAACCGGCGCGGATACAAAGCGCATCCGGGAGTTAAGGCATAATGAAATCAAGGCCTACAGCGCAGGGAGCCACAAAGATAAAAAATATTGGCGTTTTCTGGGTGATGAACTCCTGGCACAGGATATTATCCGTCAGGACGGTGAGCAATACCCGGTATTGAAGCTGACACAGAAAGGCTCGGATGTGCTCTATGGAAAAGAAAAGGTGACAGCATTAAAGAGAGAAGAAATAAGAAAAAAGATCCGGCAGCCGGAAAAGGGGGGACCGGGACAATATGATGAGGCCCTTTTTGAGAGACTTCGCAGTGTCAGAAAAAGGATTGCTGAAGAACACCAGGTTCCGCCTTATATTATTTTTTCCGACAAAACCCTCCATGAAATGTCCGGATACTTTCCTTTGACATTCCCCGAGATGAGAAGGATCAGCGGCGTAGGAGACGCAAAGCTTGAACGGTATGGGGAAGATTTCATTCAGGAGATAAAAATATATCTGGATGAAAACCCCGGCATTCCGGTCCCGGCAACGAATTCAGGCAATCGGCCGGCGGACTTCGATTATCCTGACGCGGGACGGGCATCAAAAAAGAAAAACTGCTCAAGGCAGGATAAGAGAAAGCCTTACCATTGATACTCCTAATCTACCCTCCGGTTGCAAAACCATGCGAACCGCCTGCCGGCATATCGAGACTCTCGGCTATGCTCGGAAGGCATAAAGTTGAGCACCGTCTTCTCGATGCAAATATAGACGGGCTACTCCATCTCCTTCAAATGCCTTTCTCCGCAGAAAAAGTAAAAGATGCATGGACAAAGAGGGCTTTCAGAAATATTGAACAAAACATTTCTTCCATTAGAAACCCGGAACTGTACCGGCATACCGACCGATACAAAAGGACGGTCAGAGATATTGGCAGGGTACTCGGCAAAGTCTCCCTGCCGGGCTCAGCAGTAGGCCTTGCAAATTACGGGCATAAAGGCCTGTCTCCATTAAAAAGCAAAGACCTCCTGAATGCCGCAGGACAGCCTGAACTGAACCCCTTTTATCCATATTTCCGAATGAGACTCGAAGAACTCTTTCGCGAAAAAGAGCCTTCAGTTGTGGGTATCTCCCTAAACTATCTGAGCCAGGCATTGTGCGCCTTTGCGATAATAGGTTTCATAAAGCGCGAATTCCGGGGAGTGAGAATAATTCTGGGAGGCGGGCTTGTTACTTCATGGCTGAAGAATCCCCTGTGGAAAAACCCCTTCTCAGGTCTTGTTGACCATCTCGTGGCAGGTCCCGGCGAATATCAACTCCTTTCGCTCCTGGGCCTTGCTGCTGCAGAAGAAAAACTACCCATGCCTGATTATATTTCTCTGCCAGGGGATAAATACCTTTCCCCGGGTTTTGTACTTCCCTACAGCGCATCAACAGGGTGTTACTGGAACAGGTGCGGATTCTGTCCTGAAAAGGCAGAGGGAAATCCTTATGTCCCCATTCCGGTGCAGCAGGTAATTTCGGACTTAAAATATCTTACAGAAAAGACCAATCCCCTGCTTATTCATCTTCTTGACAACGCCATAAGTCCGGCGCTCCTCAAAGCCCTTGCTGCTGACAACGCCGGCATTCCCTGGTACGGGTTCGCCCGCATCAGCTCCCTTCTGGCTGACCCTGATTTCTGCATTGCACTGAGAAGGTCCGGGTGCGTTATGCTCAAGCTCGGAATTGAATCAGGAGATCAGGAGGTGCTCGACAGTCTGGAAAAAGGTATTAATGTTGAGACAGCTTCTGTTGTCCTGAAAAATTTGAAAAATGCCGGCATTGCCGCCTATGTCTATCTTATTTTTGGTACACCGGTAGAGACAGATACGAGTGCAAGGAAGACACTTGAATTTACTGTCCGGCACAGCGACAGCATCGGCTTCCTGAACCTTGCGATATTCAATATGCCTGTCTGCGGGAAGGCCGGCCCAGGGATAAAGACAAGGGAGTTTTATGAGGGAGACCTTTCCCTGTACACTGACTTTATCCATCCAAAAGGATGGGACAGAAGGAGTGTCCGGCTGTTTCTTGAGAATGAATTCACGAAACACCCGGCAGTTTCAAACATTCTGAAAAATGACCCTCCTGTATTCACCTCAAACCATGCGCCGTTCTTTGTGATGGAACATTCAAAAAGAGATTCCACAGAATTCTGAAGAAAGTTTATAATAAACAAATGCCCTTCCATTCGCATTTTTATGTTTTAATACTGCATCACAGGAGGTGAGTTTCTGGGAAGCAGACAGCGAATAAAATTCAGAAAACCCCTGCCGCAAAAGCCCGCAGCAGGCAAGACCGCCGCTGAAATCATCAGGGAATTAAAAGAGGGCAAGGCCCCTGTCTCCGATTACAGGGAGCAATCCCTGAAGAGCCACGGCCTGATATGCGCCAAATGCGGGAGGGAGTTTGATTCCAAAGACCGGCGCCTCCTCACAGTGCATCATAAAGACGGCAACCACCGGAACAATCCTCCTGACGGCTCCAACTGGGAAAACCTCTGCATCTATTGCCATGACGACGAGCACAGCAGAGGGCTGCTCGGAGATTATCTGGACGGGAAGAGAGGGGAAAAAGTCTGAGCCTGGGTTTAAAATAGGATGTGTTGCGGCCTTCTGCTTTTTTGCTCTTACTGCAGCTATTTATACAATAGCATTTTTTATTGGACGAATGCACTTTTGGATTATTGCTCATATATGTTTCAACATATATGACCTATGCGCAACAAGTTCAATAAAATAATTGACATGTCCTGCCCATTGGCTTAAACTACCAATAGTGAAAGCGCAATTAATTAAATATGTAAAAGCCATAGACGAATTAAACAATACCATTGAAATAAAGGTATGGCAGTTACCAGAATCAAGCGAAGATAAATCACACAGATATAAATACTCTCTGGTTTATATTGTAGAAGATGTGAGGGTAATAGGCTATGACAATGCAGAGGGAAAGGGAGACCACAGGCATTATAAAGACACTGAAAAACCGTATAGCTTTAAAAGCATAGAGCGGCTGTTAGAGGATTTCCATAAAGATATTGAAAGATACAATGGAGGTAAACATGAGAGTTAAACACGTAAAAATAGGGATTAAAAGCGTTAAGGAAATTTTAAAGGATACCGCAGAAACAATGAAAAGACTTGAACGTGGAGAAAGACTAAAACCTGTTAAAGAACCTGAAATTTATTTCACCAGTTTTGAGGCATTCAGGAAGGCCATGACACCCAAGAGGCTTGAGCTCCTGCATATAATCAAGGCAAAAAAACCTTCTTCAATTAACGAGCTTGCAAGGGTGGCGAAGAGGGATATTAAGAATATTGCAGAGGATGTGAAATATTTAGAACAGATCGGGCTGGTTGAAAAGAAAGCAACAGACCATAAGACAAAACCGGTCATTGATTATGACAAGATAGCATTGGAGATAGCGGTGTAGGGGAAAGACTTGAGAAAAGGCAGTCGGGGCATAACCGGCTTGCCTTTTTTGAGGGGGAATAAGAGAGGGAAAGTTAAATTTTAAAAGTAATGTGATGTGTCCCTGATTAATTAAGACCGTAAAAGTTCCTTTGGTGTGCATAGTATTTTTATGGTCTGATAATTATTTCTACTCTAAATTTCTCTTCCGCAATATTTAAATCATTCATTATCCCTTTCGGATTTGTTATCCGACCTTCGGGGTCATATGTAAAACAAATTAATTTTTTGCAATTTGGGTGCTGTTTGTATTTTTCTTTATCCTCAATCAGCTGTCTGCCGAGTTCTTTATCAGCCAATCCCTTTCTTGTTTTCTTAACCTCAATGACTATCTGTTCCTCTTTCAAAAGGAAATCCATTCTTGATGAACCGCCCGCATAACTAGGAGACCATTCCTCTTTTCTAATGTCGTCAAAATGCAATCTTAATAAGCAATGCAGTAAATCTTGGACGTCATATTCATCGTCTACTTCAAGCGTAGGTCTGTTACTGTATCTACTTCTCAGTTGGCGCACGACTGAATGAAAATTGTCAAATAGGTTTAGTAATGAATACTCTTTATTTAAATCAACAGGTTTCTTCTTTGGAGTAATTTTCGTGCATGCTTTAAGAGAAGCAATCAATATTACATGCTGCTTATCAAAACTATTTTGGTCATGTCCGTCTATATAACGTCTATCGAATTTTTTATAGAGACGGAAAGGAGCACTTTCCTCTCCATAATACTCCAGAATAAAATCTTCCACTCTCGCTATCCATGCTTGATATTCATCAGAGGCCTTACTGTAAGTTCCATGACCCAGCGAATAGCAATTGTTTTGAAAAGTAAAACCTTGCCCCTCTTTTAATAATATCTCTAATTGCTCATTCATTTTCTAATGTCTTTGCCCAACATCATTTTTTATATCGCAGTAACATTTGTCTGCCTGTTTATATCAAAACATAAAAAATTTGTCAAATTCCTTCTTGAAAACCAATCTAAAAGAGTATAGCCGAGAGCCACTTCCCACCTTTCCTCAGCAAGAGTTAAAAAGTTAAGAAGTGCAGAAGTCACTGGCAACCCTTCGCTTACGCTTCGAAAAGTGCGGAAGACTGGAAGCGCGGAAGTTCGGAAAAACAATAGCACGGAACTTATGCAAGTGTCATCAGAAACTCGGCGCACGGTGTTATGAGGATGCCGTCTCGCTTCAGTTTCTCTTTTCCGCGATATAACAATATCCTTTTAGCTTCAGGGTAGTCTTCTCCGAATGTCTTTAATGCCTTCATATCTTCCGGACGAATAGATGCTGTGTTCTTTACCTCTATTGCCCAGAATATTTCTTTGCCGTAAACAATGAAATCAATTTCAGTGCCTGAACTGGTTCTCCAAAAGGACAACCGGCAGTCAGGATGTTTGTAATCTATCCATGCCCGCAGATGCTGTGCCACAAGTCCTTCCAGTGCGGCGCCGTCTTTTTCCTGCGGGCGGTCAAGCGGGCCTGATGGACGCAAGGCATTATAAACACCTGTATCGAAAAAATAAAATTTAGGATGCTGCGTTACAGCGCGCTTTGCCCTTTTGGTGAATACCGGCAGCCTGAACGCAAGCAGAAGATCTTCCAGTATATGGACATAGCCTTCCACAACCTTTCTTTCTACCTGGCACTCTCTTGAAATATTGCTGATATTTAAGGAAGAACCGTGTGAAAAACTCGCAGTCTCCAAAAACCTTGAAAAGTTGCCGATGTTTCTGGTTAATCCCTCCATCTGCACTTCTTCCCTGAGATAGAGGTCAATGTATGCATGCAAAGAAGCTGTGGGTTTGGCGCTGTCCAAAATCACGGGTATCAATCCATTTCGCAGGGCGTTATCAAGATTAAACTTGTCTTTCAACTCTGAAGCAATAAACGGATGCATGTACTTCATTAATGCCCGTCCTGCCAGAAGGTTTGCCCCTGTTTTCTTCAGCTTTCTTGCGCTTGACCCTGTCAACACAAACTGAATGCCTCTCTTTTCCTCCATCAGGCTATGCACGGCTTCGAGCAATTGCGGTGCCTTCTGAATTTCGTCTATTACAACAACTTTTTTATCCTGATTGGCATGAATCAGCTCGCGCAGCCTTTCGGGCCGCGATACATAGTTTCTGAAAATATCGGGCAGCAGTAAATCAATATAAAGGGCATCGCTAAAAATATCCTTTATGAGAGTAGATTTTCCGGTCCCCCTTGGTCCAAGCAGGAAAAAACTCTGGGTTTCAGCTTTAAAAATGCGCCTTACTTTTTCCATTTTTAGTCCAATAGTGGAAGTATCATTGCCATAATTTAAAACGAAACTCTTCCGAAAGTCAATACATATTGCATAAAAAAGAGCTTCAAAGAATAATTAGAGGGACCGGGGGATCCAGACGCTGTCCCCTTGCAGAAGGGGAACCAGTTCAATTTAAAAAACACTGGATTCCCGCCTGCGCGAGAATGACGGCTTTATGTGGGAATGGTAATTTTTAGTCAAGCTCCACTTCCCGCATTTCCTCAGCAACAATTAAAAAATGCAACGGCAAATACAGGGACAACTGTTCATGCTCAGTAATTAGGTAACTCTTTTGGTATAGTAAAAATTAACCAAAGGAGGGCTGTTATGCATTACGAGTATCAAATTATTCTTAAAAGATGGCTGCCGATTTTAAAGGAATATGAGCGG
>Ga0265292_1000655_pt1 | contig 42537 bp, 60 predicted proteins | sample Munlanlewell296A_FD_189080 | JGI IMG/M metagenome (GOLD analysis project Ga0265292, IMG submission 189080) | Leachate microbial communities from a municipal landfill in Southern Ontario, Canada - Leachate well 296A | ecosystem: Engineered > Solid waste > Landfill > Unclassified | place: Canada... | reverse complement strand
TTGAATCTACTCATTTGAACCTCCCTTCACTTGGTACCTTTCAGGGAGGTTCATTTTAATTACTTTTACGGTTAAACCGCTTTACTGGACCACTACCAGAGGTAGTGGTTTTATCTTATAATAAATCCCTGCTTCAAGAGAGATTGCTCGATTTTGTCTCCTAAATATTGATGAAAGTTCCCGACACCAGGAACATCAAGGATTTCACAAAAATGTGTCCAAAATCCTTCATCATCGTAATAATAGTAGGCGCAATTTACAGCTATGACTGGCAGGATTGCATATAATTCTTCCTTTGATAAGTGGGTATGATATTTCCAGAAGGATGAAGAAATACTTTTAAGCTCTTGGGGGAAAAGAGATATTTCACCGATAAATTCACAAGACTTTAATAGTTCTTGCCACTCTGAAGCCTTTTGTTTAAGGTCTATCTCCATTATTTCCCATCATTTGTGAATTGATAGAGGAATGAAAATCTAATACGTAGTATTATACTCTCACTTAAATGTCTAATCAAACGCGCGATTCAATAACTTCAAGTGAATCTTTCCGGGTCATTTTCTCACAGTAACCAACGATGCCGACCGTCCCTATCAGACTGGAGACTACGAACGGGATTGATCAGATCACTCAACCTCATGAGGGGTCATCAGTGCGATATATTAGTCAGGAAACAGGCATAAGTCGGGATGATCCACAATTATTCCCGGGTTAAGATGACATTGCATAATGAAGTTCTTAATTGTTTCGCGTTGTCTCTCGCTGTAAGTATTATAAATCTGAGGAGATAAGACAAAATTCTCGCACCTAGAAAGAATCAACTTGGATATTTCATATCTTAGCAAGTATTTGTCAGCGAAGTCCAGATGACCAAAAAGTTTTTGTGCCTGCGATTCATTCGCGCGTAAGTACGAAAAGATAATGTGGGTTTTATCCCTAATCGGAAAAATGTTCACGGCCACATCCGTAGGTAACTTGGTCACATCAATAATAACGTCAGGGGGAAACACTGAGCTAGCTGCTATAGTTGGCCTTTGAGCATCTAAAGCAAACTGCTTATGTCTGACACCATCCCACTGCTTGCTCATGTACAGCTCGTCAAAAGTGCTTTTGAATTTCCTAAATTGCTGAGCTGACAACAACTGCTCAATTGTGTCAGTGGGTGATTCGATGAAACCTAGTTGCAGAGCCTTAGAATATGAAGCTGCCATGTCAACTGCGGCCCTCTCGCAGGCATGAAGGCCTTTCAATACAGATCTATAGCTCAACAAAAACAGCTGTTCTGTATTACGGAAATCAATTTCACAATCATCAACCAGTCGGAACAGTTCATTGTCGTGTCTTGCGCATAGCCCCGTAAAAGTCGATGCCTTCCCCACTCCAGTTCTTATAAAGCCGATTTTCAGACCATCCCTATCCATTGTTACTTGAGGCATTATTACGTGCCCGTCTTGTGATAACGTTTCCAATATCCTCCTGTTCTGAATTGAATGGGAACTGCAGGGCATTTGAGTACATTCCTCCCCAGGGTAATAACACCTGTGATATTCTTTCTTGAGTTGTTCAAAAAAGTGTTTTAAGTATTCCTTAACTGGGTCCTTCTTTGCCACTTGAGATGCATCCTTTTACTTGTTTGTTATATTATAGCCATAAAGATTACGGGAATCTTGCTCTAAACCAGACCGATGTTCCCTAGTTGTTGCAACCGGAAATCCGCATTTCCGAGATGAAAGCTTCGATGTGGGTTATCAGGTAGACAGCGCCGAATCAAGATCTCACAGAAAGAAACGCTATCGATTATCCGTCCCAATCTGCGGAGTATAAGAGATATTAGTTACAGCGGCAGAAACGTAAAAGATGCTCCGTCTGCAAGAATAAAGACCTGACCCCGTGCCCCTCGCCACTCAAGATTTTGGAAGGAATTATCCAGCCGTGAAGGAACAGAATAAATACCGCGTTGGTAATCAGCGCTGGAAGATTGCGGCTCGCTGAGAAGCCCCAGGACGCGACAAACACGACCAGACCATTATACATCACCTCTATTCTTCAGTCTTAAGATTTAACGCAGTGGCACCGCAGTTGCAGCGCATTTCTTCGGGTTGGCCTTTGCGCGGCAAGACATAGAGGTATGACTTACAGGCCGGGTTCTCGCAGCGCAAGTGTTCAAGAAGGTCTTTGAACGCAGCAACCACTTCCTGAAATTCATGGGCTTGGAGATTGGCCCATTCGTTGAAGTGAACAGACGGGTTGATGGCCCACTGCTCCGCGTTCGTTTTGCTGATGAGGTCCTTAGCTGTGGCCCGCATCGCCGCGATGGTGGCTTTTTCGTCGTCAAGCTTCCATTTCGTGGCTGATTTATCGCCGTCTTCCAGCAACGTCTGCCATCGTTTCAAAACGTGCGGCATGAGGTCTGCAAAGTCATAGTGACCGTCGCCCCTGAACTCGATGCGTGCACGGAGATTGTCGGCGAGGATGACGGCCGTGTACTCAAGGTAGCGCCGCAACAGCCAGGCAGCTTGCGCTACGTCGTCCTTGGCGAGTTCGTGCTGAATTTCGGTCCAGATGTCGTGATCGTCCCAGACGCGCGGACCGGAATCTACGGTCCAGCCCCCGAACGATTGGCTGCGAGAAATCAGGTTCTCAGTCTTCATGTATTGGAGCCACACCCGGTCGTGAGTGGTGATGATGAATTGCGTATCAGGAAACTCCTTTTTGAGAAGCCGGCAGACCTCGCGCCGGTGACTGGCATCGACTGACATGAGCACGTCGTCGAGGACGGCGAAGGTGAATTTGTCTCCGAGAGTGTGTTTCATGAGCGCAAGGTAAAGGCACAGCCCCATAGCGTCCTGATGGCCTTCGCTGTGATAGGCGCCGGGAGGGAAGAGCCCGCGGCCATAGAAATCCACGTCAAAGCTGAGCTTGGCCGGCTCCGAAGTGAGTTTGCCGACAAATTTTTCCTCGTCCTCACGGTTGATGGCGCAGTAATAGTTGGAGAAGTCCTCGGCGACCTGATCATAGATGCTCTCAAGCACAGTCGTGGCGGTGCTGTTGTAATGGTCCAGGACCTTCTGCGCCAGGGCGCTTCGCGCTTTCTGCTCCATCGCCGTTCTTGCCGTCCGCAGCAGCCGCTCATAGCGATCCTGCGCGATGCTAAGGATGTCACGGGCCTCGTCTTCGGCCGACGTGTCAGGCAGGGCATTTACCGCGGCCTCGCACTCATCAATTTGGGCCCGTTGCGCGTCAGCTGGGAACCACCACGAATCGGTTATGGCCTTCATGGCGGGCACAATCCGGCTGTGATCTTCGAGGAAATCCTTAAGCGCTATCTCCGCCTCCTTGAGGCTATCGCGATAGGTGGCCGTCTCGGTGTACGCTACCGGCGGTTTGAGACTCTTGCTGTACTGTATGACACGTTCGATCGCCCAAATGCGCTCTGCCAAGGATTCAAGCACGGCATCAATGTTAGTCCGAAACTGACAAAGCAGCTTTTCAATCTCCTCCGCGCTGAGAATCTTCTTGAGAAGGTGCTCGCGCAACTCGTCCGCTTTCCACGGCGTGTCGCAAAGGGGGCAGGCATCTTCTGTGACAAGATCGAGGCCTGTCTTAATGAAGCCATGGCGACGAGCGAGCGTCAGTGCCTGCTCGTCGTTGTTGAGCTTTTCAAGGGCTTGTTTCGCCGCCTGCCGGTAATTAACAAGTGCGGCCGGTTCCACGCCCTGTATCGCTGTTTGGAGCGCACCCAGATCGGCAAGCGCAACGGCTTTGCGCAGGGCCGGTTTCTTATCCGCCTCCTGTGGCGCAGTCGCACCGGCCTTGAAGGAAGTTTCCTTGGTCAGCTCCGTCAGAACCGGCAGGCTGAGTGTCTGGCGCTTTTCGTTGACCTTTTCGAGAACGAGCGTCACGTGCAGCTTGTCGATCTTCAGCGTGGTTTTTAGGTCAATTTCCGCCTGGCGGCGATTTCGTTCTGTTTCATCGACTTCGCCTTTGTGCTTGTTGTTGACGGTCGTGAACGATTTTCGTAGCCGCTCAATGTGATCGAGGCGAAGCAACGTCTGGACATCGACGGAGCGCTGGCCGGGCGGGGTGATGATGTACTTGACGATTTCCCGGCGGGAGAGTGCGAATTCCGGGTGAGTTTCCAGCTCAGCAACAATTTTCTGTATGGTCACATCGTTGGGCGTGATCTCGACCTTTTTCGGGTTCTTCACCGAGCGATGAATCTTGACTGTCTTGCCAAGGGAAGGAATATCGCCGATAATGGTAATATTTGCCTTTTCAGGATGGGTGCGTTGATCAACGTGTGGCGCATGACTCTTGACGCTGAGGCCCGCGGTACCCTGGCCGGACAGGCGCGTTACGTCGCCTGTGAGGCAGAATTCGATGGCATCGACGACACCGCTCTTGCCGGTGCCGTTGGGACCGCATATCCCGAAGTTCCGCCCGGCGAGGTCGAGGCTAAGGTCGCGAATGCCGCGAAAATCCTCGATATGGATGGTCTTGATGCGGATCATGACTGACGGTCCTGCAAAGCTTCGAACAACGCCGCGTTGATCTCCTCGGGCTTCGGCACAGTTCCCTTGAGTAGAAGATTGTTTAGTCGGTCGATTGTGTCGTCTGCGATCGCGGGGTCAGCGCGCATTGCGGTGACAAACTTCTCTATTACCTGCAAGACAGTAGGCGGAACAACTATGTGATCATTTTTGTTGACCATACCATTCCTATTTTAAGTACAGGTGACTGATAACGCATAAGCTCGCTGGGAGGCTTGGGCAGTTTTCACGCTGATCCAGTGCAGCGCTTAGTTGTCCGTCAATCATCTATATCAGTCAGGAAAAATTCTGACGCGTATTGTTTGACCAACAGTTCAATAACCTCCTTCGACAAGGCAATGATATGTTTTGCTGTGCTCATCTTCTTGAATTGGCCGCTATGCGCTATCGATATACATATTTGTACCAGTAATCCTCAATAATTTCAATAGATTTGTGACGTTTACTTGCAGGTGTTATGCTCATCCAGACCAAAAGGACACCCCTTTCAATTCCAGTAAGTGAAAATGATTACATAAAAAAGCCCCTCGAAAACAAGAGGGGCTTTCTGGTTTATGTCTACGTCTTACTTATTTACTGCGTCTTTGAAAGCCTTGCCTGCTGAAAACTTCGGAAGTTTCTTTGCGGCAATCTTGATAGTTGCTCCGGTCTGAGGGTTCCTCCCGGTCCTGGCTTTCCTCTTTGAAAGTGAGAACGTGCCGAAGCCTACGAGAGCAACCTTGTCTCCCTTTTTGACCGCTTTGGTAATTGCCGCAATAGCTCCGTCAAGCGCCTTGCCGGCGCAGGCCTTTGTGCAACCCGATGCATCTGCCATCTTTTCGATCAGATCCGCCTTTGTCATGTTACTCCCCCTATAAAGATATGTTTGATGAAAATAATTTTACGAAAAAGAAATAATCCTGTCAATGTAATTTCCGGGTAGTCTTTTCTGCTCACAGCAGAGAGTTCGCTGTAATGGTTTGGGTTTCTTGATAAGCTTTCCCAAGAACCAATGCGCGACGAGCGAAGCGATGTTTTATTGGGAAATCCGTAAATGTTTCAACTTATCGAAACTATTGAGGTGGAGTGGATAGCTGCAGTCGCCACTCTTTATCGCTTCTTCGTTGCGTCAAGCCTTTCACGTACTTGACAGATTTTCCCAATGTGCTATTGTTGTTCGTTAATCATTAATCCCAAATGTTATGTCTCAGGAACAAACCCCTAAGACAAAAACACGAACAAAAAGAAAACAAACACTCTCAGTGGCCGAAAGGCTCATGTTCTTTAACAAGAAGTATCCCAATGGCTGTATCCGGACCGAACAGATCGAGATGCTCGGACGGCCATTCTACAGGGCAACCATCACCCCGGACAGTGCCAATCCGGCCAGATATTTTACCGGCCATGCCCCGGCGGTCTCGGAAAGTGGGGTTATCTTTCGGAAGGCTACCCTTCTGGAGGGAGCAGAGATATCTGCAGTTGCAATGGCCCTTTCACTGGTTATGAGTTATGAAATGGCTTATGACAGCCAACGGCCACATCAAAAGACAAAGCCTGGCGTCTGCCAGGAATGCGGCCGCATTTGGAGAAAAACAGAGGATGACGAAAACGGCCTCCTCGGGACCTGCCCTGAATGTCGTATCAAGAAGCGTCTTTTTTCAAGGCTGAAGTTACTGTAACACCTATCGGACGGGGCGGGGAAAAAGTATTTTACTTTTTCCCCGCCCCTCGTCATTTGATCAAGCCCCAAAATCCTGTCAAGGGCCAAGTGAAATAAAATCCCGCCTCGCATGTATGTATCAGGATGTCCTTACAGCTATTGCGATTAACCACCTTCTAATACCCTGATTGCCGGGGCCAATTAAGCGGTCTTGACAAACAGGCAAATCCATTGTCTGATCCACGCCGACGCACGTTTGCGCCTTTTCCTACATATTGTCTCCGGCAATCAGGGTATTAAACAAAAAGGAGGTGAAACCCATGAGCAAAGTGATCGAAACGCACGATCTGGCTTCTCTGATCTCAGGCCTCAGAGTAAGGCTCGATTGCGGACATTTCTGTACCGTGGGCCATAACCTGGCCAACACACTCGTCATCGTGTCAATAGGCGGAGGAAGAATCCGGACCTATTGCCACAACTGCTATTAGGAGGGAGTATGCCGAAAGCTCTTTTAGAAAACAACCGCGCTATACGCTTCAAAGTAATCAGGGCAGTCTATGAAAAACTGACCATCCAGGAGGGAACGGCGGAATATGTAGCGAACACTATCATTGATGCCGAAACAGTTTATGCCTTATTCAGTTTCTTGCAACAGGAAACAAAGGAGCACTTTATTGCTTTGCACCTGGACGCAAAAAACAGAATACTCTGCATTGACAGAGTATCAGCAGGGACCATGACCAACTCTCTTATCCATCCGAGAGAGGTATTTAAAACCGCATTACTCTCTTCGGCAGCTTCCTTGTTGCTGATCCACAACCACCCATCGGGAGACCCAACCCCCAGCCGCGACGATATTTCGATAACTGAAAAACTCAGAGGAGCCGGAGAGATTATGGGGATTGCGGTATTAGACCACGTGATCATAGGAGATGGATATGTATCACTCAAAGAAAAGGGATATCTCTAAATTCGTTATTAAAGAAAGCGAGGTGAAAATGTACAGCCCCAAAATATTTGAGCAGTATATCCCTGTTCTTTACAAAAAGTCTAAGGAATTGAAGATTCCTATGACCAGGTTAGTCAACCAGATCATTCACAAGGCATTGGAGGAGGCAGGCGATGACACGAACAGAGCTGTCCCGGTTGGTACGCAAACTGTACCAACGCCGAAGGCTTGCCGGTGAACTGCCTGATCTTGAGCTTAAGATATCGACTTATCTTGAACTTAATGGTATCTCAAAGCTCTCCGTCGCAGGCTTTCGGGTTGAAGCAAAGGAAGAGGGGCTTCTCATAACAGAGGCCCCCGGAATTAATGAAAACCAGCTTTCCCTAATCCCGGACTATTTCTGTCTGGAAATCCATCGATAGGAGGTTCATATGTCATTACTGGTTCACAGAGGAGGTAAGATCGTAACAAGGGACGACCTTGCACTTGTCCCGGTACCGGAGGCAACGGACAGTTATATCCCCGTGCCTCACAATAACCTGGCGGATACGCTTTCGACCATCGGAAGTGATATCCTCAAGGGTTTCACGCTCTCAAATGAGCAGTACGCCCTTGCAAGGGAAGGACAGCAGATGTTCGGAGTCCTGTCGTTCAGGAATGACCATAACGAACTCGGTCTTTCCATAGGGTTCAGAAACTCTTACGACAAAAGCATGGCGATCGGTATCGCCATCGGTGCACAGGTATTCGTCTGCGACAACCTTGCCCTTACGGGAGACATCACGATCATGCGGAAGCATACCGTAAATGTCTGGTCATCACTTGAGGACATAGCCATCTCGACGTTATACCGGAGCCAACAGAATTTTCGGAAAATCGTCGAAGACTCGGAGACCCTGAAGGGAAGAATGATCGACAACAGCGAAGCATTCAAAATGATCGGGTTACTCTTCGGACACGGCATTCTCACTCCTCGTCAGCTGCCGGTCGTCAAGAAGGAATGGCTGACGCCATCCTATGACGACTTCAGGCCCCGGACGATGTGGAGCTTCTACAATGCCTGTACAGAATCATTAAAGTCCTGCCCGCCATTGGTGATCATGGAAAAGCATATTTCACTGCATACCGCAATTACAGAAGGCTGAGGCGGTCGTGAAACTCTCCATCAGATATCTTCGGTTCATAGGGCAGATGAAGAAGAATGACAGGATGGTCAAGGTTGGGCTTTCCAACGGTGCAGTCGTCAAGATTGTACCGTGTTATGAGGGCTGGGAGCAGTATAACGCTACAGTAGAGGAAAAAAAGGTGGCTATTTCGATAGCCGAACGGTTCAATGACTGGCTCCACGGAGAAGAATTCCCGTATTAGGAGGTGAGGATGGGCTGGCAGTATGAGAACCTTAGTAACGAGGAACTGCAGAGGATCGCAACCGCCCGTTTCGGATGCGTGTTGAAGCCATTGCGAGAGATCGGCAGAAAAGCAGTTATTACAGAATTACTGGCCAATGATAGATCTCCGGAAGCTGAAAGATCCTTAGATCTGCATAACAACATAGGGGAAAGTCAATGACTTTCCCCTCTTCTTACACAATATAGACATTACTTTATATAGGGGTATATCCATGCCTATGCGTGATACCACCCCAATAATTTCATCATAGTGACACCACGCCAAATGTTATTGGCTTGGTAGAGCCTTTTTGCATAGGGACAGAGGGAGACCTGGCGAGTGAACTCTCGATGTTCAACTCCCCAGTTCACGACTTTAGACGCCTTCCCAGGACATCATAAACTCCTGAACTGGGGAGTTGCCCCAGGCCCCCTCGTCCCCAATATTTGCTTATGTATATATCAAGGACCGCCATCCGAAAGTTTATCGATGCCGTAGAATGGGCTACTGTCCGCAATATCATTGTCCTGGCCAACGGACGATATACCAACCACGGAGCTGCCGTAGTCAGGACCGAGCTTGAAAAAATGACCAAAACAAAAAGTGTCCTCCCGCTTAAGAAGCTCTATGATTATGGCGGACACGCTGTATATGGAAGTCCATGCACAAAGAAAAAGGATATTGGTTCACATCACTTCTTGCATGACAATAGACTAAGAGACTGCCTGGCTAAGTTCCTAAGCGACAGAAATCTTAAAGGCGTCGAACAATTGTCTGTCAGCAGGATAGAGATAAACCCTGATGCTCACCTTGGAAATCTCTATTTTGAATTCGATAACGGCCATATGGACGATGATCAGCTCGCTGATAAGATCCGTAACAACTATTCCGGCAATGGTGCCTTTCGGGTCATCTTCTTTATGAGGCATAGGTATGATGACGCAGGCGGGGAGGACAGAAGACTTGATAAATTATTTGAAATAGTAAAGAATACCCTACCGTCCAAGAAGGGCAGAATATTAGGAGCCTGTTATTCTGAGTTTTTGAAAGACGGAAAAATACATAACTGTAAATGGGAGGAAATTATTTTATGATGAAATTCCTGGACAAAATGTACTTTCGTATATCAGTTGCTGTCTTTTCAATGGTTGTTTTTGTGACATTTTTTCTTCCTGGAATAAGTTTAATTCCCCAGTTTGATAACTATGCTATCAACATACATAGGCAGTATCATCCCTGGATAAAGATTGCTATTGTTCTTTTTTTTGGTGGGTTGATACTAGTTACATCCAGAAGCCAAGTTAAGTTTAGCCAAGACACCTTGAAAGCTTGGGCCGCAAAACGCGACACTGCCAAGGAAGAAGCTTATACTAACTTGGGTTATATTCAAAAGTTGTACGTGGGGAGGCTGCTCTATTATTTGACCTATGTTTTGGGCATTCTATCCGTCGTTTATATGGGTTTTGAGGGTAGTGGCACCCACATGTATATTTCAACTACCAGGTATTTTGAAACTGCATCCTTGCCATATAGTGAATCCAAAATTTACTTTGGTACGATTTTGATTGCGTTGTGGCTTATATGGGCGCTTGCAGTCGTATTTGGCGATTCTATTCATAAACGTGGCACTTTTATTCGATATAAGCATGATGACATGTTCGAAAAGTAGCCGCGATAGGTAATCTCCTCGCTTCGCTCGGCTCCACCTTGACAGGAGAAGGGGCCGTCCGCTTTCCTTTTTAAGTGAAGGAAAGGCCTTCACCTAGAAAGGCAGGTGACACCCATGTATATTAAAAAACAAGCCCTTATTGAGCTTTACCAGGACTTTATGGATAGAATGGATGATGACCTCACGGTAGCTGATGACTTCAAGGGACCATTGACAGATGATTACCTTGAAGGAATCCACTCAGGCATAAGAGTGGCCCAAGACGTTTTCAGGCAGTGTTTCAAACGAGCTTGTAGTAAGTAGTCTTTCGCCTCTAAAGAAAATGGGCTTTCCTTCCCTCTTCCATTGTAGCGGACACCTTTCTCCTGTCAAGGTCTGACTATATACCCCCTTTCACCCAGAAACCACCCTCTTCAGTTTATTAATGCGTTCATGAATTATTAAGCTAAGAATGAGGAATTAACCAGGGATTAACTTATTGATTTTATTAGGGTTAGGCGATTAAATAGTTTTTAAGCCATAACTCGTAAATTAACTTGAATCCGTCCATTTTTTCTTTGACCGTTTTTTCATTTCTCATTGTCGATCCAATCAAGTCGTAAAGGTAGGCAGGATTTTTCATCGCCAGACGCGTCAGGTTATTTACGTCCGCAGCATCTCCGGCATGGGATTCCACAATAAACTTAGCAGCAGAAATAAAGGAATTATCTTTAATAAATTTCTTATATTGAATAACTATGTATTCCGTACTAATCAGGCAAAGATAATCAACCAAGTTTCCCTTAAAGTTTATTTCTTTCATTTCTTTATACCCGCTCTGAACAACTCCCTTAGTCAGACTTAAATCTTCGATTGTTAAAGTTTCACTTAGAGGGAAAGAACCTAGTTTTTGCAGGAACTCATAATACTTTGCGTACCGTTCCAATACAATTTTTGTTTCCATATAAACATTCTACTACAAAAGAAACTGTTTATGTCAAGAAAATACATATTTCTTTGTTTGTAGAAAGTTTTTCCTTGACAAAAGAAAATGTTTCTATTAATAATTAAATATACAAAGGAGGTAAAAATGGCACACGAAGAAGTGGTTTATCAGCTAATGGAAAGTTTGGCAATTGCATCAAAACAGGAAATAGGAGACATAATGGCAACCAAAAAAATCTGGACAGCCGGACCATCAACGTTTAACAACTCTTATAAAGCTCTTTGTGCCCTGACCGACATAGGCAAGTTGATTAAGGGTGATGGTTATTTTAAATTGCCGAGCTGCAAATCGGAATACAAGGAACACTCCCAGCTTATCACCAAAGCTTTAGCCGAAGTTCTCAAACTCGAAGTCCAATCAACCATTTTTAGAGAAATAACTATCCCCGAAGTTGGGTTGCGTCCCGACGCTATCTGCTTGTTAACTAAGAATAACCAGGGTTATTGCATGATCCTGGAAGTCTGCAACAACGAAACGCCGGAGTACCTGCAATCCAAAATCAATGTCTGGGATAACTGGCAGGGGGACGCCCAGTTTCTATCCCAGCTTTTTAAATACAAGATACCCCATTACGAAGTCGTACCCGTGACCGTCCTTGACGGTTTCAAAGACTATCTTCAGGAGGTTACCAAATGAACATTATCGGAATAGTGCTGTGTTCGGTCGCCCTGATGTTCTCACTCTACAAGGTGGTTAATTTCAACAATGTTGAAAAACTAAAGGTTGAAAAACCAAAGACCAGGGAGATAAGCAAGGTTCCAGCAAAAGGCAGGGACTTTTGGTATAGGCTAGGCTGGGAAGGAGCAAGCCGGGGGGTTAATGCAACATTCACAGATGTTCCGCCCGAATTCGTCTCGGCTTATCGAAAAGGCGAAGAAGATTACAGGAGGTCAAAATGATATTCTGGACATTAGTCGCAGTAGCGATAGCATTTGTGGTCGGATTATTAGTGGGAACCGGAGTAGGTAGGGCTAACGAGAAGATTGACCAGCTGAAAATGCAACAAAAACAGCAAATCAAGAAAGTTATAGATAATGACTTCTTTAATAACTTTATGAACGGAACGTGGAGGTAATCATGTCAAAGGAAATATCAAGAAGACAACCGCAGGGAATGCAGATGATGGCCGGAATGGGTGATATGTTTCAGCGGATGATGATACCCCAAATAAAACAGATTTCACCGGATGCAAATTTTTTAGAACGTTTTGGACACAACTGGAGAGTTAGCGATTTCGTCAAAATTGCCGAAGGAGAAGCCAGAATTATTAAAGCCCAAGCACAGACTTTTGATGCCATGATGACTGTCTTTGAACGAGTGGCAACTTACAACGAAAGACTTAATCTCCAATATCTTGAGATGCAACACCGCAAAGCCATGATGTCTATGGAGGAGAAAGAAAAACAGGCAATAATTATGGGTATCATACTCGAAAACGAAATAAAACAGGGCAGAGTCAAGCAGTTAGATTTGGAAAACAAACTCTCCGAAATAGAAACCGAGGCAAGGATAAACGAACTTCGGGAGCATATGCTGGGGAGAAAGTAATGGACCTGGCCAGACTTAAAATCGGATTAAGCACCGAATGTCTGCCAGCCTATACTGCTGACCGTTACACAGGGATAATCCTACTGGGTAAAAGCGGACAAGGAAAAAGTGCCACCATTTCTAACTGGTGGAAACATGATTGTTATTTCCCGTATGCCAAAATCCTGATTGAACCCACTGGTTTCTTAGCCCAAGATTGTTATTCCATTTCACAGGGTAAGGCGCTCTATTGTTCATTGAATACTCCTGTTTCCATTAACCCGATGCAGACGCCCTATGAACCTAACCAGATAAGCGACAATGTAGCCGAGGCTCTTAACCAAGTTATCACTTTAACTACGCCCAATACGCCATTTACAGTCAAGATGAGAAGTATTCTGGACCATTCGGTTAAGTGGTGTTTGGGAAATAACCGCCGTAGCTTACTTCATGTCAGAGATAACATTCAGAATCTCAAGGGCGATGGAGAAACCAGAGACGGCATAATCCAGCGACTCAACTTTCTCCTGAACGATGAGCGGATGCAACCCATTCTGTGCGGGAATAACTCAATTGAATGGGGGAGACTCATTGAAACCGGACAGACTTTTATCTTAGACGCTTTTGGCATGAGCCGTGAAAAGATGATATTCGCCGGTAACATTATTTCGCAGGGTATCAAAAACTATTTCCGTTACGAGAGACCCAGTGAGTACAAACCCCTGGCTATATACATGGATGAGTGCCACCTATTCGTAAACTGCAATGTACTGGATATTTTGAAAGAGGGTCGCCGGTATAAGTTGGGGTTAGTCTTGGCAACGCAAGATTTAGCGGTCATAGAAGATAAACTGGCCAGGGTTATGTGCAATGTGGGAACTATCCTAACTTACCGCGCAGGATTCCGTGAAGCCCAGATAATCGGCAAGGAAATGGACTGTACCCCGCAGGATATTCAATTCCTGGAAAAGTATCATGTGGCTTATCTCACGCCCAAAGAAAAAGGCATCGCCAAAGCGCCGAGGCCGCCGTTGTTTAAAAAACTGGAAGTCAAGAGGGTGGAACCCAAGAGAAAGTCAAAAGGCTGGTTTAATCTTGAGTCCTACCAAACAGCATGACCACAATATCAGGCTGTCGGTCTCTGCGAACGCTCAAAGGCAAGGAGCCGAAACTCCGTCCCGCCTCTGGTGGGACTAACCGCAAGGTTATGGAGACTCTTATAAAGTGGAGACGGGAAACGCTCTACTGGGTAAGAGCAGCGGGCGTTTTCTTAAAGGACGAAACTTTAAGCCTCTGGCCGCCCATTGTGGCGGCTGGGGGCTAACCCCTGGAAGGAGAAAAAATGATTATTGAAAGAGACGGATACATTATTTGTCTGGATTGCTGGGGCTGCCCAAATATGCGGACATGCGAGGAACCATGTTTTGAAATCGAATCTTTTTTAGCATCAGAATCAGAAGAGCAAGAGATAATCGAACCTGATCAATAAATGGAATTTTTAAAAGCAGAAGAGGTAGCCAAAATTATTAAGTCTTCCAAGTGGTTTGTGTATAAACACTACGAGGCACTCGGAGGCTTTAAGATAGGCGCACTGGTTCGTTTCGAGAAAGAACAGTTATTTAACAAAATAAAGGAGGTGATGGAAAATGGGAATTTACAAGCACGCGGGGAAATGGATGTTCGACTTCTGGAAGGCGGGGATAAGGCACCGCAAGGGAGGCTTCAAGACAAAACAGGAAGCAGAAATAGCCAAGGGCAAAACAATGGAAAGGCTAAAAAAGATAAATACGGATTTTATAAGTCTTTGCGAGAAACGCCTTGAAGATTTAGAACTTAGGAGAAGCAAAAAACATTTCAAAGAAAACAAAGCGCTCCTTGAAAACTTGATTATTATCTGGGGAAACAAAAAGGAAGTAACCAGAGACGACATTGAAGAGTATCTGAAACAGATAGCCAGAAAAAACACCCAAACCGCTAACAAGCGGTTAAGGCTGATTAAGGCACTCTTCGGTTACGGAGCAAGACGAGGACTTTGTGAAAATCCCGCTATGGGAATTGATATGTTTCCGGTAAATCCCAAAAAGAGATATATCCCTCCGCTTGAAGATGTAGTTAAGGTTTTAGAGATAGCCAACGAAGAACAAAGAAACTATCTTTTAGTTTTAATCAACACAATGGCCAGAGTTTCTGAAATAAACCGCTTGCGCTGGGATGATGTCTATGATGATTATTTAATTTTACGAACCCGCAAGGCTAAGAACTCAAATGTTGTGGAGAGGAAAATTCCCCTCAATGAATCGCTTAGAGAAGTGCTTTCCAAAATGGAACACGCTGAATATGTTTTTATTAATCCTGTTACCGGCAAACCATACGATTACCGGAGCAAGTTCTTACGCACATTGTGCAAAAACGCAAAGGTAACCTATTTTAGCTTTCACTGTCTAAGGCATTTAGGAGCTTCTCGGCTGGCTGATGGCAACATACCTATCACCGACATTCAACAGCTCCTAGGGCACTCAAGGGTCTCTACAACAGACATCTATTTAAGGTCTATTAAACCCTCGCTCACTGAAGCTGTAGAAAAGCTCTCACCACTTACACTCACCACTAAGGGTGCGTAGAATGGCGCGCCCAGGAGGATTTGAACCCCCGACCTGCGGATTCGTAGTCCGTCGCTCTATCCAGCTGAGCTATGGGCGCAACTCTTTATCCCTTTTTGACGCCCTCTTTAAGTGTGATGCCATATTTGGGATGTACAAAGGCATGCATGGAAGGCACCTTTGCAAACAACCAGGCCCATTGTTTCCCGGTCTTTAGCTCGGGGAATATCTGCTTGTCGTTTTCATAAACGCGGATAGTCAGTCCTGGATTGTTCGGCTCATTCGATCTGGACGTAATGGTCTGTCCTTCAAATAAAATCTCCGGCAGAAATTCACCTACATGGACTTTAAGATTACTGTTCGGAATCTTGAAATCGCTGTTTAATTTTACCGTATATTCCTGTTTTGCTTTTGAAGCTTTATCTTCAACGATTATTTTAGCTCCGCTCCACCGGCCTTTAACCGAGGGTGGCACCACGATCTGTGACTTTCCGCGCGCCGGCATCATTCCGGGTTTCCCCATCTCCTGTCCTCCCGGAGGCATCTGGCCCGGCATAGCTTTTCCCTGAGGCATTTGGCCCGGCATAGCCTGACCTTGAGGCATCTGCCCCGGAGGCATTTGTCCCGGCATAGTCTGCTCCTGAGGCATTTGTTGCTGAGGCACCTGTGTTTGCGGCAAAGGCTGCGTCTCCTCTTTTTTCTTGCAGGCCACAAATGAAAACACCAGTATAAGTCCTGATAGAATTAGAAAAAACTTTTTCATCTTTTCCTCCTTGAAATTCTTAATTCTTCATTCTTAATCTGGCGGAGAGGCAGGGATTCGAACCCTGGGTGGAGTGTTACCCCCACAACCGCTTAGCAGGCGGCTGCCTTCGACCGACTCGGCCACCTCTCCTCCGGTAAGAATTATTATACTAACAACTTAAAGAGAACTTTGTAAAGGAATGCAGCCTATTTAAGGCCGTACTTATGCAGCCTGTGGCGGAAGGACCTGAAGGTCAGGTTGAGGAGTTTTGCCGCTTCTGTCTTAACGCCGTTTGTTCTTTCCAGCGCTTTTAAAATATATTTTTTTTCAATTTCCTCGATGATATCGTCGAGGTTGATGCCGTTGCCTGAAAATTCAAGCGGGTCTCCTGTTTCACCGGCAATCCCTGCTATAGCGGTTATCTCCAGCGGAAGATCGGACAGGGATATTTCCTGTTTATCTACAAGAAGCGCAACACGTTCAATGATATTTTCGAGTTCCCTTACATTGCCTTTCCAGGGACAATCTATCAATAACCGCATGGCGTCCGCAGACACCCTCTTGGGAATCTTTGACGCCTTTTCCAGGAAATGCACGACAAGCAAAGGTATGTCTTCTTTTCTCTCCCTCAGGGGAGGTATATGGATAGGGAAGACATTTAAACGGTAAAAAAGGTCCTCCCTGAATCTGCCGCCTTTGATCTCTTCTTTTAAATCTTTGTTAGTGGCCGAGATGACCCTGACATCTACCGTTATATCGGTCGTGCCGCCCAAACGTCTGAATGTCCCGTGTTCAAGGACCCTGAGGAGTTTTACCTGAAGGTTAATAGGCATTTCACCGATCTCGTCAAGAAACATGCTCCCGTTGTCGGCAATCTCGAATAAGCCCTGTTTATTGACCATAGCTCCGGTGAAGGCCCCCTTCATATATCCGAAGATTTCGGATTCGAGCAGCCCTTCCGGAAAGGCCGCGCAGTTTATTGCCACGAAATTCCTGTTCTTTCTCGGGCTAAGGTTATGAAGGGCCGTCGCAACCAATTCCTTGCCTGAACCGCTCTCGCCCGTTACCAGGACATTGGAATTGCTCTGTGCTATCTTGGGAATAAGCCTGAACATCTCCTGCATTTTCGGACTTTGGCCGATGATGTTTTCAAGGGCATAGGTTGTCTCGACTTTCTGTCTTAAAAGAGAAATCTCCTCGCTTAATCTCTTCTTCTCAAGGGCCTTACGGACAATTATCCGCAGCTCATCAATATTGAAAGGCTTATTGATGTAATCATAGGCGCCGCGTTTCATGGCCTCAATAGCAGACTCGCTCGTTCCGAAGGCCGTCACCATAATCACCAGGGTTTCGGGAGATATCTCTTTTATCTTTTTCAGCAGCTCAAAGCCGTCAAGCCCCGGCATTTTTATGTCCGTTATGACAAGGTCAAAAATATCCCTCTCAATATAGGAAGACCCGTCAAGGCCGTCGGATGCGGAGATAACATCGTACCCCTCTCCTTCAAGTAGCATCCTGAGGACTTCCCTCATGCTCTTTTCATCTTCTACTATGAGTATTCTGCCCTTACGTTGTTTCATAAGTCTCAGGTAGTATAACTGTAAAGGTTGTGCCAATTCCAGGGACGCTTTCCATGTTCATACGGCCTTTATGTTCCTCTATAATCCGGTATGCTATGGCAAGGCCAAGCCCCGTCCCCTGTTCTTTTGTTGTGAAAAAGGGATAAAAGATTTTTCTGATATTTTTTTCCTCTATGCCAACGCCGGTATCTTTAAATTTTATCTCGATATAAGTGTCCGCTTTGCGTGTAGAAATAGTAAGCTCCCCGCCTTCATGCATTGCATCAATAGCATTTAATCCAAGGTTCCAAAACACCTGTTTCATTTTTTGAGAGTCTGCATTTGCCTCCATAGCGCCGTTGTATTCCTTTTTTATTGATAGACGCCCCTTGGTCTGTTCCATATTTTTCAGGAGTTCAACCGTTTCATCAAGCAGTCCATGCAGATCAAATTGTATAATTTCCGGCTTTCCGGGCCGGGAGTAGGCGAGAAAATCCGTAATAATCCGGTTGAGACGGTCCATTTCTTTCAGGGCTATCTCCATGAGTTTTTTCTTGTAAGTCGCGGTAAGGGAATCTTCTTTCAGCATCTGAATAGAACCCTTCAAAGACGCCAGAGGGTTCCTGATTTCATGGGCGATATTTGAGGAGAGCTCTCCTATTGCAGCCAGCTTCTCTTTCTGCTGAATCTCTTGCTCTAATTGTTTTATTTTTGTGAGGTCCTGAAAGACGACGATAAAACCCTTTGTGAGGCCGGCGAAGTCCTTCAGTCCCGAGATTGTAAGACCGATTATCTTCCGTATCCCGTCAACGGTTATCGTTTCTTCTTTGCGCCCTTCCGAAAAAGGGAGCTTGAAAAAGGGCAGGACAGAGTCAATATGCCGGCCGATAACCGTTTCTCTGCGTATTCCCGTTATTCTTTCCGCAGGCCTGTTGAACATCACCACCCTGCCGCTCACATCAGTCGTAAAAAGGCCGCTGGGAAGGCTCTCTATAACTTCCCGGTTAAAAAATTCAAGGTCCCTGATATCGAGGTCCTTTTCCTCAAGTTTCTGCTCGGTCTTTTCAAGCCGGGCCGAGAGATAACCGCTTAGATATGCGGTAAGATAAAAGAAAATAATGTGTATAAATATCTTATAGAAGTATTCCTTTGCCTCCACTAAGTAATCACCGACCAAAGGGAGCACGCCATAAAACTGAAGGTTGATCAGCATACCGTAGAGAAGGCTGCTGAGCGTTGCAATAATAAAGCCGGCCTTCTTGTTTAAGACGATACTCGAAGCCAGAATAGTTATAATAAGGGTAAAGGAATACCAACTGTCTATGCCGCCCGTAAAAAAGATGAGTAGTATTTCTAAAATCACATCGAAGATCAACTGAATATAGGCAAAAGCTGTAAGTTTTTTTACTTTTCCGAGTAAAAGCGCATAGATTATCGTGAGGATATAGAGGGCTACGATAATAAACGTTAACGCATGCAGATAGGGGAATCTCCTGAACCCCCAGAAGAAGAAGGTTGAGCCGAAAAAAAATGTTATGAAGACGACCCTGAAGGCGATCAGGGTCTTTATCTTTTTTTCCAACCCTTCAGAAAATTCTGAAGACATTTAATTATTTATTTTATCAATGTAATGAGCTTGAATATCGGCAGATACATGGCTACAACGATAAAACCTACCGCGCCGCCGAGGAATACCATCAGCATAGGTTCCATCATAGCCGTAAGGTTGGATACGGACGCATCGACTTCGTCATCGTAAAAATCGGCGATTTTTGAAAGCATGGAATCAAGCGCTCCTGTTGACTCGCCGACGGCTATCATATGGGTGACCATGGGGGGAAATACCTTTGCTTTTGTAATGGGCTCGGCAAGGGTTTTACCTCCCATAACGGCTTTTCTGACGTCCATGATGGCATATTCAACGACTTTATTGCCCGAGGTCTTTGCGGTTATTTCAAGGCCGTCTAATATGGGCACACCGCTGCTTACCAGGGTCCCCAGCGTCCTCGTGAACTTTGCCACCGAGACTTTATTGATCAAAGGGCCGAAGATGGGTAGCTTCAGGAGGATCTTGTCTATTGCATGCTTCCCCTTTTCCGTTCTCCGTATCTGAACGATGAAAATGACAAAAGCAGTGATTGCGATTAAAGTCAGAAGCCCGCCTACGCCTGCAATAAAGTCGCTTAAATTGACGACCACCCTTGTCGGCAGGGGCAGGGTCCCTCCCAGAGAGGCAAACATTTTTGAGAAGGTCGGAACGACAAAGATCATAATGATGGCAATGACCCCGACGGCAATCGTCGATACCACGATAGGATAAACCATTGCGCCCTTGACCTTCTTCTTCAGCTTCATCGCTTTTTCAATGTATGTTGCCAGCCTGTTTAGTATGGTATCGAGGATACCTCCGGCCTCGCCTGCGGCAACCATGTTGACATACAATTCGGTGAAAACCCTTGGATGTTTTCTAAGGGCGTCGGCATAGGTGGCGCCCGATTCCACATCGACTTTCACTTGTTGGAGCGTTTTGCTTAACGTTTTATTTTCGACTTGTGACGACAGAATATCGAGGGCCTGCACCAACGGAAGACCCGCGTCTATCATGGTGGCAAACTGCCTTGTAAAGACTACGATATCTTTATCGTTTACTCCTCCTCCAAAAAAGCTTATCTTGCCGGCTTTTTTCGCTTTTTCATTAACGATAGTAGCGACAATATTCTTTCTCCGCAGTTGAGCTATGACCTCGTCTTTTGTGCCGGCGGACATCTCACCGGATTCAATAGTTCCCTTTGCCGTCTTCCCCGACCATTGGAATATCGTGGCCATGTTTATGTCCTCCCTTTACCGGAGTTTGCCGGCATACCTTTCTGAATCATCTGGACCAATTCGTCGGGTACCGCCGACTTTCCGATAGCATCCTCATACGTTATCAGTCCCCTGGAATAGAGATCTTGTAAAGACTGGTTCATCGTCTGCATTCCGAACTTCGCCTGCCCTGTCTGCATCATTGAATATATCTGATGTACTTTATCTTCTCTGATAAGATTCCTGATAGCAGGATTTGGGACAAGCAGCTCGACGGCAAGGACCCTGCCCTGTCCTGATTTTTTTGGGATCAGTTGCTGGGCAAAAATACCCTCCAGGACAAAAGAAAGCTGGACCCTTATCTGCTCCTGCTGATGGGGTGGAAAAACGTCAATGACACGGTTTATCGTCTGGACCGCCGAATTTGTATGCAGTGTAGCAAGTGTCAAATGACCTGTTTCAGAGACGGTAAGCGCCGCTTCAATCGTCTCAAGGTCCCTCATCTCACCGATAAGGACCACATCAGGGTCCTGTCTGAGGACATACCGCAAAGCGGCTTTAAAGGAAGCCGTATCGGCATTCACCTCCCTCTGATTTATAAGACATTTTTTATGGGGATGAAGGTATTCTATCGGGTCTTCCACCGTGATGATGTGTTCATACCTTTCCGTATTGATTCTATCCACCATGGCTGCAAGTGTTGTAGATTTTCCGCTTCCTGTAGGCCCTGTAACAAGGAACAGGCCGCGCGGTTTTCTAACAAGCTCACCGACTATCTCCGGAAGCCCGAGTTCCTTGAAAGACCTGATCTCAAAGGGGATGGTTCTGAAGGCCCCTGCCACGGCGCCTCTCTGCATGAATATATTTGCCCTGAACCTGCTTAACCCCTTGACCCCGAAAGAAAGGTCCAGTTCATTATTTTCTTCGTACTTGTGTTTCTGGGCGTCGGTCAGAATACTATAGCAAAGCGCCTTTGTATCTGCCGGCGCCAGCGAAGGATGATCGATACTTACAAGCTTTCCGTCAATCCTCAACCTGGGGGAACTGCCTGTGGTAATATGGAGGTCGGAGGCCTTTTTTTCAATCATCATTTTCAATAAATCATAAAGCGTAGCCATAACTCACCCCTTTATTATTAGTCTCCAAAAGTAACTCTCATCACCTCTTCTATAGAGGTTACGCCTTCTTTAACTTTAGTAAGCCCGCTCATCCTCAACGATTTCATGCCGAGCCGTATCGCGGTCTTTTTCAGATCATCCGACGATGCGCCCTCAAGCACCATTTCTCTGATCTCGGCTTTGATCGGCAAAACTTCATAGAGGGCTATCCTTCCCCGATAGCCTGAACCGTTGCAGGCAGGACATCCTTTGCCTTTATAACATTTAAACGTCCCTGCCTCCTCTTCCGGAACGCCAAGCTGTATAAGCGCCGGGACAGGCACTTTTTCTTCCTCCCTGCATTCGGCGCATATTTTTCTGGCAAGCCTCTGGGCGACAATAATTATGACCGAGGCCGAAATAAGAAACGGTTCGATACCCATATTCAACAACCTGCTTATACTGCTCGGGGCGTCATTGGTATGCAGGGTGCTCAGGACGAGATGGCCTGTCAGGGCGGCTTTGACCGCAATCTCCGCCGTCTCAAAATCGCGTATTTCGCCCACAAGAATAATATTGGGCGCCTGCCTTAAAAAAGCCCTGAGCGCCGAAGCAAAGGTAAGCCCTATCTCTTCTTTTACCTGCACCTGATTCATTCCCATGAAATTGTATTCCACGGGGTCCTCAGCCGTCATGACATTGAGATCCGGATTGTTCAGATAGTTCAGAGCGGAATACAGGGTGGTCGTCTTGCCGCTCCCCGTGGGGCCTGTGACGAGTATCATCCCGTAGGGTTTAGTCAGTGAATCAAGAAATGTTTTCAGGGATTCCTCCTCGAAACCGAGCTTCGTGAGGTCTACCTGCAGGTTCGCTTTATCAAGGATTCTGAGCACCGTCTTTTCTCCAAAAAGGGTGGGCAGCACTGAAACGCGAAAATCTATCTCTCTTTTCTTGCCGAGCCTCAGCTTTATCCTTCCGTCCTGCGGAAGTCTCCTTTCCGCAATGTCGAGTTTTGCCATGATCTTCATTCTTGAGGTTATGGGGTTCTTTATCTTCAGAGGCAGATTCATAGCGTTAAACAGGACGCCGTCAACACGGTACCTCACTCTCAGGGAATTCTCATAAGGTTCAATATGGATGTCGCTTGCGCCGACCTTTATTGCATTAATAAATATGCCGTTGACAAGTTTCACGATCGGCTCTTCAATCTCGCCGTTTCCATAATCATCCTGTTCGGAATATGTCTCTATACTGTCAAGGGCGTCTCCGACAACCCTGTCAAATTCATCGACGTCAACGGTCATACCTTCATCAAGGGCGGTGAGATTATCATCGTCTTTTAACTCGTCGTCGCTAAAGGTATAATCCTTTACCTGAAGCATTTCTGTAGAAGCGGTTTTCCTGGTTGTTATTAACGCGTCGCTTCCTCCCTTATAATATGAAGAAATGCCATATGTGATCGAGGATTCGCCTGCAACAACAACTTCAACATTATATCCCGTCATGAACTTCACATCGTCTATAACAAAGACATTCGACGGGTCCGCCGTCGCGATTGTCAGCGTGGCGCCTACCCGCGCAACCGGCATGATCAGGTATTTCCTCGCTATCTCATATGGTATAAGCTTTAAAACCGAAGGGTCTATCCTGTAATCGGAAAGGTTTACCGCAGGGACTCCCCACTGCTTGCTCAAAAAGGACACCAGCTTCTCTTCGGTTATGTATCCTAATTTGATAAGATTCGCTCCCAGTCTCCCGCCTTCCCTTCGCTGCAAACCGATAGCCTCATTCAGTTGATCTTCCGATATGATCCGGGAATTTACCAGTAATTGTCCTATTTTTGAGGCCATCTTTCCCCGTTAGTCTCCAAAGGTAATTTTGAGAACTTCTTCTATAGTAGTAACGCCGTCTTTGATTTTTACCAAACCGCTTGCTCTCAATGTTTTCATGCCGATCCTGACGGAAGTCTTCTTGATTTCATCCGCCGAGGCGCCTTCCAGAATCATCTCCTTGAGCTCCTCCTTAAGCGGCATCACTTCATATAATGCTACCCTGCCTTTGTATCCTGAACCGTTGCAAACGGAACAGCCTTTTCCTTTATACGCCTTTACGGAAGGGGCCTCTTCTTCCGAAAAACCAAGCTGTATCAGCGCAGGTATGGGCACATTTTCTTCAACTTTGCATTCAGTGCAGACCTTTCTTACAAGTCTCTGGGCAACGATCAAAATAACGGAGGCCGACACAAGAAAAGGCTCAATGCCCATGTTCAACAACCTGCTTATAGTGCTCGGGGCGTCATTGGTATGCAGGGTGCTCAACACCAGATGGCCCGTCAAGGCCGCCTTGACCGAGATCTCCGCCGTCTCAAAGTCGCGGATTTCACCGACCATTATAATATCAGGGTCCTGACGCAAAAAAGACCGCAGGGCCGCGGCAAAGGTAAGACCTATATCTTCTCTAACATGCACCTGGTTTATTCCCATAAAATTGTATTCAACCGGGTCCTCTGCAGTGGATATATTGACGCCTATCTTGTTCAGGTACTGCAGGGCCGAATAGAGCGTAGTCGTTTTTCCGCTTCCGGTAGGGCCGGTAACAAGTATCATTCCATAGGGCTTGTCAAGGGCGATCATAAAGTCTTTGAGCACATCCTCTTCAAAGCCGAGCTTTGTAAGATCTACCTGGAGGTTTGATTTATCAAGAAGCCGCAAAACGGTCCTTTCTCCGAAAAGACAGGGCACTGTCGAGACGCGGAAGTCTATCTCCCTCTTTTTCCCCATTTTCAGTTTAATCCTTCCGTCCTGTGGCAGCCTCCTTTCGGCAATATCAAGACCCGCCATTATCTTAAGCCTGGAGGTTACGGCGCTCTTTATCTTAACCGGCAAGTTCATAACGGTGTACATCTTGCCGTCAACCCTTTGCCGTATCCTGAAGGAATTCTCATAAGGTTCCACATGTATATCACTTGCCTTTTCCTTTACTGCATTGATGAGTATCCCGTTTACGAGCTTCACGATAGGCCGTTCAACTTCACTTACGGCTTCCTCATCTTTATCCTCGATGACTTCAACATCGTCTAACGCTTCGCCCACGACTTTATCGAACTCTTCAACGTCAACCAAAGGGCTCTCGTCAAAAACCGTCGCCTGGCCGCCATCCTTATATTCGTCTTCGGATATCGTATAGTCTTTTGCCTTCAACTCCGATTTCCGGGCAGGTCCTTTAGATGCAACCAGAGCTTCGTTTTTCCCCTTGTAATATGAATTTATGGCATTGATAACCGAGGACTCTCCGGCGACCACTACCTCGACATTAAAACCCGTCATGAACTTCACATCATCTATAACAAAAACATTCGACGGGTCCGCCATGGCGATTGTCAGCGTGGCGCCTACCCGGGCAAGAGGCACGATCAGGTATTTTCTCGCTATCTCATACGGTATGAGCTTTAGCACCAAAGAGTCCACCATGTAATCGGAAAGGGTGACCGCAGGAACTCCCCACTGCTTGCTCAAAAAGGACACCAGTTTCTCTTCGGTTATGTATCCTAATTTGATCAGGTTCGTCCCCAGCCTACCGCCTTCTCTCCGCTGGAGACCGATAGCCTCGTTCAACTGATCTTCGGTGATCATTTTTGATGATGTAAGCAATTGACCTAATCTTGTCGCCATGTTTAAAACATATATTAAACTATTATGAATGTCAATTAAGCAACGAGCTGAAAAATAAGCTGAAACCTCTTAAATATAATAGCAGATTTGAGCTATTTTAGCCTGAATTTGTAAATTATAAGCTATATCCTGTATCATAATTTTGACATGCTTAACACGCACAAAAACCTTCCCTCAACCATTGACCTCGAAAGGGCTGAAAGATTACGGGAGGTATTTGAAATCCTGCATGATATCAATGAGAGCGCCCCTGTCATTGTTGAAGGGAAAAAAGACGCCCTCGCACTGAGAGAACTCGGACTGAGCGGCGAGATTATCAAGCTTCACGGTGGTAAAAATCTCTATGACTTTTGCGAGGACGTTGTGCGGCAATTCGACAGAGTAGTTCTGCTCATGGACTGGGACAAAAAAGGAGATGAACTCAACAGAGCATTATCCATGCATCTAAACGGCCTCTGGGAGGAATTTGCCTCATTCAGGGAACTCCTTAAAATGCTCTGCCAGAAAGAAATCTGCCATATTGAAGGAATACCCAAGCTCCTTAAAAGGCTCGAAGGCAATGAAAGCACTTGGCAATAAAGGCGAAGACCTCGCCGTAATATTCCTTGAGAAAAAGGGTTATAAGATCATTGCTAAAAACTACAAGAATTATGTCGGCGAGATTGATATCATCGCCCGGGACGGTGAGACCACTGTTTTCATTGAAGTCAAAACAAGGGCAAACGATTCCTTCGGCTATCCCTTCGAAGCGGTGCATAGCAGGAAAAGACTGAAACTGAGAAACCTGGCGTTGCTTTACATGAAGAAGCAGGGCGAAGAGATTCCGATACGTTTTGATGTCCTCAGCATAATGTATACGGATAACGGTCAAAAACAGATAGAGCATATCATAGACGCGTTCGAGGTATAATCCTTTCACCCCTGCATTTTAAAACCCTATGTCACAGAGATTATGGACTTTGCATGCCGGACCGCATTAAAATCTAAACGTGCCTGAATCCATGACATTCCTGCTCTCGGGAGCGCTGCTTGGTATGGCAGCCGGGATATCGCCGGGGCCGTTGTTGACTTTGGTCATTTCCGAAACTTTGAAACATAGCAGGAAAGAGGGGATAATTATTGCAAGCGCCCCGGTTTTAACGGATGTTCCTATTATATTGCTATCGGTTTTTATTTTAAAAAAACTAGCGGGCTTTAACTTTGTACTTGGGACAATATCTATCCTGGGGGCATTCTTTATAGCATATCTGGCATATGAAAGTTTTACTATAAAAAGCATTGAATTAAATCTTCAAAACAATAAAATACAATCTCTCGGAAAAGGGATAATAACAAATATTTCAAGTCCGCATCCGTATCTCTTCTGGATGACTGTAGGCGCTCCGGCTATATTAAAAGCATTCAGGATTAATCCGATGTCGAGTCTCTTGTTTATACTCGGATTCTATCTGTTTCTGGTGGGCTCAAAAATAATAGCGGCATTGATCGTCGATAAGTCTAAATCTTTTCTGCAAAGCAATACGTATATCTATATAATCAGAACATCGGGATTTGTGCTGTTGGTGTTCTCAATACTATTCATCAGAGACGGATTAAAATTATTCGGGATAATTTAGACAAGAGGTCATAGGTAAATCAACATACTAATCAGGTTAAAACAAAGACGGATCGGCATGGAGTTTTTTCTCCCACTCCCATGCGGTCTTAATGATATAGCCAAGGTCGTCGTATTGCGGGGCCCAGCCTAATTCTTTTTTCAGTTTCGTGGAATCCGCAATAAGTGAAGGCGGGTCTCCCGGCCTTCGGTCGGTGTATCTGACAGGGAAGTCAATTTTCGTTGCCTCTTTTACCTTATCAACGACTTGCTTTACGGAATAGCCGTGCCCGTAGCCGCAATTATAGATTTTACTGCCGCCTTCCGACGCAAGATATTCAAGAGCAAGGATATGGGCTTCAGCCAGGTCGTCAACATGTATGTAATCTCTGATGCAGGTCCCGTCGGGAGTCGGGTAGTCCGTCCCGAAAATATCAAGCCGGCTTCTCTTGCCCAGGGCTGTTCTGAGAGATACCGTTATGAGATGGGTGGCGTCTTTTCTTGCCTGTCCGATGCGCGCGAGAGGGTCGGCTCCGGCAACGTTGAAATACCTGAGCGCAACATATCTTAAATCACCGGACAAAGAAACGTCTTTGAGCGCCTGTTCCACCATAACCTTTGATGCGCCATATGGGTTTATAGGAAGCAGGGGAGTTTCTTCCGTCACGGGCGCTTTTTCCGGGATGCCGTAAACAGCCGCGGTTGAGGAGAAGATGAACTGTTTTACCTTGTGCTTTATGCAGGTCTCGATAAGATTTACGGCGTTTATGAAATTATTTCTGTAATACTTCAGCGGCTCTCTAACTGACTCATCAACTACTATCAGGGCGGACATGTGTATGACGGCATCTATATGCTCTTTCTGGAAAACGTTATCGAGAAATTCTTTGTCTGCGAGGTCGCCTTTTATGAGCCTTCCGAAAAGCACCGCCCAAGCATGGCCGAAAGAAAGGTTATCGTATACAAGTACGTCATGCCCTTTCCCGCCAAGCGCCTTGACGATATGGCTCCCGATATACCCCGCTCCGCCTGTGACAAGTACCTTCATGGATTAACCTTTGTTTCAGTGTAATGAGCCGTCTTTAAAAACAAAAAATGAGAAGGAATAATTTTTTACTATTCGCTTCTCATTTTACATTTTCTATCGTATTAAAGTTAGCTTTTTTTCTCTGACTCTTTTTTCTCGGCCTTCGCTTCCTTTGTTTTCTCTTTTGTCTTTTGCAAGTCCTCGTAGTCAATAAATTCTATCACCGCAAGGGGCGCCGAGTCGTTAACTCTTTGCCTGGAATGGATAATCCTAAGATAACCGCCGTTTCTGCCCGAAAACCTCGGGGCTATTTCCTTGAACAGCCTTGCCACTACGGTCCTGTTTGGCACATAAGACAGGGCAAGTCTCTTTGCGGCAAGATCCCCCTTAATCCCAAGGGTTATAACCTTCTCGGCGATCTTCCTTACTTCCTTTGCCTTTGCAACCGTAGTCTCTATACGCTCATGTTCCAGCAATGAGGAAACAAGACCTCTTAACAGAGCTTTTCTTTGATTGGCCGGCCTGCCGAATAATCTACCATCAATTTTGTGTCGCATCTTTTTCTACACCTCCGCTTTGCATAACCACTTCTTTGTTAAGGGCTTCAAGGTCGACTCTCATGCCAAGGCGAAGTCCCATAGTGTGGAGTATCTCCTTTATTTCATTCAGGGACTTGCGGCCAAAATTTTTTGTTCTCAGCATTTCCTGTTCGGTCTTCTGGACAAGATCGGCAATGGCCTTTATGTTTGCATTCTTCAGACAGTTATATGACCTTACGGAAAGCTCCAGTTCATCGACACTTTTAAGGAGATTGGCATTAAATATAGGGTCTTCGCCGGATACATTGACAAGACTGCCTTCTTCCATGGAAATATTTTCTTCTTCAAGGTCTTCTTCCTCCAGGATAAAGAAGGTCAGAAGTTCGATAAGGATAGACGCAGCCTGCGAAATCGCTTTTTCCGGAGTTATGCTGCCGTCAGTCCATATCTCCATAACAAGCCTGTCATAATCCGTGGCCCTGCCCACCCTTGCTTTCTCAACTCTAAAATTGACCTTTTGAATGGGCGTAAAAACCGAATCAACGGCGATCATATTTATAGGGAGGTCCTCTTCCTTATTCAATTCGGCGGCGACATATCCCTTGCCTTTCTTGATATACATCTCTGCCTCAAAGGTAGAATCCTTATCAAGCGTTGCAATAAGCTGTTCGGGATTAAGCACTTCAAAAGATGAATCGCTTTGAATGTCCGCGCCTGTTATAATTTTGGGGCCTTTTATCTTTACCGCCGCAATCTTTTTCCCGCTTGTGTAGAGCTTAAACCTGAGTCTTTTAATATTTAATATGACATCAACAACATCCTCTTTGACGCCCTTTATCGTTGAAAACTCATGGAGGGCGCCCGGTATCTTTACTGCCGTCACCCCTGCGCCTTCGATAGAAGAAAGCAAAATCCTTCTGAGTGCATTTCCAAGGGTAGTCCCGAAACCGCGTTCTAACGGCTCAGCCACTAATTTACCATAAGTATCGTTCAGGGTCTCTTCATCAAACTTAATGGTTTCAGGCAGCTGAAAGCCTATTTTTCTAAGGTCCATAAGGCCTCCTATACTTCTAAGCGTTTAAAATAGGAAATAGGAAACAAGAATTGATTACGTTCCGCCGTTTCTTACTTCCCGTATTAATTCCGTTATTTGGAATAAAGTTCAACTATGAGTTGTTCCTGAACGGGTATCTGCATTTCTTCGCGGGAAGGAATATGTAAAACCTTACCCTTGAAGTTTGCCGCATCGACTTCAACCCATGCAGGCATTCCCCTATGCTCGCTCTTTGATAGATTGTCCGCTATATCAGTGATGCCCCTGCTGGCTTCCCGCACTTCTATCACATCTGCGCCCTTCACGCCAAATGAAGGTATATTTACTTCTCTTCCGTTGACCATAATATGACCGTGACTGACAAATTGTCTTGCCTTGCGCCTGTTGGGAGCAAAGCCCATGCGAAATACCATGGTGTCGAGACGGCATTCTATGAGTTGGAGAAGCACTTCTCCGGTAATTCCTTTCTTTCTTTCGGCTTCATGAAAATACTTTCTGAATTGCCGTTCAAGAAGTCCGTACATTTTTCTGACCTTCTGCTTTTCTCTCAACTGCACGCCGTAATCGGACAATTTCTTAAAGCCCTGGCCATGTTGTCCGGGAGGATATTTCCTCCTCTCAATAGCGCATTTCTCCGTATGACACCTGTCTCCTTTAAGAAAAAGCTTTTCCCCTTCCCTGCGGCAAATTCTGCATAATGCTCCTATATATCTCGCCACGTTAGACCCTCCTCCTCTTCGGGGGTCTGCACCCATTATGAGGCACCGGAGTTACATCTTTGATAAGATTTATTTCCAGACCCGTTGCCTGAAGCGCGCGGATTGCAGACTCTCTGCCGGCGCCCGGACCTTTAACATAAATGTCAATCTGCTTCATGCCGGAATCCACAGCCTTTTTGGCTGCGGCTGCGGCCGCCATCTGTGCGGCATAGGGAGTCCCCTTCCTTGATCCTTTAAAACCAAGGTTTCCCGCGCTTGCCCACGTAATTACATCTCCGTTAGGGTCGGTGATTGTCACTATGGTATTGTTGAAGGTAGCCTGTATATGGGCAGCGCCATATACTATATGCTTTTTATCTTTTTTTACGCCTTTTTTCCTCTGAGCCATTTTCTCTACGCCTCTTTCTTCCTACCCATAACAGCTTTTCTTGGACCTTTACGGGTTCGTGCATTTGTTCTTGTCCTCTGTCCTCTTAAAGGAAGTCCCGAGCGATGCCGCATGCCCCTGTAGCAGCCGATATCCGTAAGCCTTTTGATAGCCATGGAGATGTCGCGCCTGAGATCACCTTCAACCCTGAAATCCCTCTCTATCACTGCTCTTATCTTCAGTAGATCGTCATTCGTAAGGTCTTTGACCCTTATGTTCATATTGACGCCTGTCTCGGTTAATAGTTTCCGTGAAAGAGACCTGCCTATACCGAAAATCCTGGTCAGGCCTATCTCAACACGTTCATTTTTGGGTAAATCAACTCCAGCAATTCTCGCCATTTGTTCTCCTCATTTGAGTCAGCGATCATTAATCATAGTCATTAGTTTGTTTTTGCGTTAATGCCTATCGACTAAATTATCCCTGCCTTTGTTTATGTCTCGGGTTCTCGCAGAGTATTCTTACGACACCCTTTCTCTTTACAATCTTGCATTTTGCGCATATTGGTTTTACCGAAGAGCGAACTTTCATAATAACCCCTTGTATTTTATAACTTTATTTATTTGAACCTGTATGTAATTCTTCCCTTGGTCAAGTCATAGGGCGAAAGCTCTACCGTAACCCTGTCACCGGGCAGAATCTTTATGAAATGCATACGCATTTTTCCCGAAACATAAGCAAGAATTACCTGGCTGTTTTCAAGCTCAACCTTAAACATCGCATTCGGCAGAGTCTCGATGATCCTGCCTTCAACTTCTATATTATCTTCTTTTGGCATTAGCTGGTTATTATACTATTATTAGTTTAACAGAGTCAAGATTTTTGGTTCATCCGCCGTAACAAGGATAGTGTGCTCAAAATGTGCCGAGAGCTTGCCGTCCATTGTTACCGCCGTCCACCCGTCATCCAGAATTACGACCTCGTGCCCGCCTATATTCACCATAGGCTCTATTGCCAGAGTCATACCGGACTTTAAACGCGGGCCGCGGTTTGGCGGTCCGAAGTTCGGGATCTGCGGGTCCTCATGCAAATCCCTGCCTATTCCATGCCCTACAAATGCCCTGACCACAGTATATCCGTTCGCCTCGACATGCTTCTGTATGGAATATGAGATATCCGATACCCTGTTGCCCAATCTTGCTTTCTTTATGCCTTTATAAAGAGACTCTTCTGTCACTTTTAGCAGTCGTTCCGCCTCGCCGTTAATTTCACCTACAGGAAATGTGTAAGCTGCGTCGCCGTAAAAACCGTCTTTGTATACGCCAAGGTCTACCCCCAAAATGTCTCCTTCATCCAAGACCCTGTCAGAAGGGATGCCATGAATGACCTCATTATTTACCGATGCGCATATATTTGCAGGATACCCTCTATACCCTTTAAATGCCGGCATTGCATCGTTGTCCCTGATATAGTCATCGGCAAATCGGTCTATCTGTATCGTCGTGAGACCGGGTTTTATCTTATCTTTCAGAAAAGCGAGAGTTCCGCCGACGATCCGGCACGCTCTGGTAATCTTTTCTATTTCTTCCTGAGACTTTAATATAATCATCTATCATTGTGTATTTTAGCATTTTGCATTTTCGGTATTGCTTTATTTTCTGCCCCTTATCTTGCCCTTTTTCAGGAAACCCTCGTACGAACGGGTAACAAGGTGTGACTCAATCTGTGAAACCGTGTCTAAAGCGACTCCGACACAGATAAGGAGCGAAGTCCCGCCGAAATAGAAAGGAACATTGAAGCGCGCAATCAATATCTCAGGTATTATACAGACAAGACCGAGATATAAAGCACCCACAAAGGTCAGGCGTGAAAGTACCTTATATATGTATTCCGAGGTCTTCTGTCCCGGCCTGATCCCTGGGATATACCCGCCGTACTTCTTAAGGTTGTCTGCAATATCGATAGGATTGAAAATAATAGCGGTATAAAAATAGGCAAAGAAAAATATCATCCCTATATAGAGTACCGTATAAAAAATTGTGCCCGGCGAAAGCTGTCTTGCAACAGACTGCACCCAGGGTATTGCGATGAAACCCGCGACAGTAGCCGGAAAAATTAGTATCGAAGAGGCAAAGATCGGCGGTATGACGCCGGAGGTATTGACCTTCAGCGGCAGGTGCGTAGCCTGTCCTCCGTAAACTTTACGTCCGACTACTCTCTTGGCATATTGAACGGGTATCTTTCTCTGCCCTCTTTCTATATATATAATTGCTCCGATAACCGCAATCATCATAGCCACAAGGAAAATTACAAAGAATATTGAAAGCTCGCCTGCCTGTATCAGCCGTACCGTGCTTATTATGGCAGCGGGGAACCGCGCCACAATACCGGCAAATATGATGAGGGATATTCCGTTTCCTATTCCACGTTCGGTTATTTGTTCTCCAAGCCACATAATAAACGCCGTGCCTGACGTCAGGGTAAGCATAGTCATAAGTTTGAAACTCCAACCCGGGTTCTGCACGAACATACCACCCTGCATTCCCTCAAGACCGGCGGCTATACCGAAAGACTGAACAGCGGCGATAACAACGGTGCCGTATCTTGTATATTTTACTATCTGCTTCCTTCCCGACTCTCCTTCTTTGGCAAGCTTTCCTATAGCGGGAATAACAACCGTCAGGAGCTGCAAAATAATCGATGCGCTGATATACGGCATTATACCGAGGGCAAAAACAGTAACTCTCGATAAAGCCCCGCCTGAAAACATGTCGAAAAATCCCATGAGCGCCCCGCCTTTTTCAGTGAGAAACCTGCTTAACGCCTCACCGTTAATGCCTGGAGTAGGGATATGAGCTCCGATTCTGTACACGGCGAGGAGTGCAAGAGTGAATATGACCCTGTTCTTGAGTTCCGGGATTTTAAAGATATTCTGGAAGCTTGAAATAATGCTCAACTGTTTATGCTACCTCAGCCTTACCACCTGCTGCAGCTATCTTGGCTATTGCAGAAGCGCTAAAGGCGTGCGCCTTTATGGTAAGCGGCCTTTTTATCTCTCCTTCACCGAGGATCTTGAGGCCGTTCTTCAAATCCTTGATGATACCCTGTTCGATAAGCGTCTCTGCGGTTATAATATCCGTGCCTTCCATTTTACTTATGTCCTTAAGGTTAACAATCGCATATTCTATAGTGAAGCGGTTCTTAAACCCTCTTTTGGGAATTCTCCTCTGGAGGGGCATCTGACCGCCTTCAAACGCAGGCCCCTTTGTACCTCCGGAACGGGCTTTCTGTCCTTTATGACCTTTGCATGATGTTTTTCCATGACCGGAGCCTATGCCCCTGCCGACTCTCTTAGTTTTCTTTGTGCTTCCCGGAGCAGGCTTTAAATCCTCAATCCTCATGCCGCCTCCTGGGGATCTTCTTCAGCTTTTCCTCTCAGTCTCATAACAACATCCGGGTCCTTAAGGTTCGTTAGCCCGTTTAATGCCGCCTTTACGGAATTAAAAGGATTATGACTGCGCAGAGATTTTGCAACTATATTCTGCACGCCTGCCACTTCCAGAATAGCCCTTACAGCGCCTCCGGCAATAATGCCCGTGCCTTTTGTGGCAGGGTTAATAACAACCGTGCCTGCACCAAACCTTCCTATTATCCTGTGAGGTATCGTACCGTCTTTCAGAGGGAATCTAAGAAGGGACTTTTTGGCCTGTTCAACAGCCTTCCTTATTGCTTCAGGGACCTCTGCCGCCTTTCCCTTTCCGATGCCGACGGTTCCTTCTCCGTCTCCGACAACCACAAGAGCGGTAAAGGAAAACCGCCTGCCGCCCTTTACTACTTTTGCGACTCTGTTAATATATATGACCTTATCCTTTAAATTAAGTCCATCCGGATCTATCTTCTCCACATATCCTCCCTAAAACTCTAATCCTGTTGCTCTTGATGATTCAGCCAAAGCTTTAACGCTTCCATGATAAGGGTATCCGCTTCTGTCAAAAACAACCTTCTTGATACCCTTTTCTAAAGCCCGCTTCGCCAACAGTTCACCGACCAATTGCGCCGTTTTCATATTCCCTTTATGTGATTTCATGTCCTGAAACTGCTTATCAAGACTTGATGCATTTACCAAAGTATGTCCTTTTAAATCGTCTACTATCTGGGCATAGATATGATTCAGGCTGCGAAAAACGGATAACCTTAACCTTTCAGGAGTCCCTGTAACCGTTTTCCTGATCCGTTTATGCCTCCTTAATATTCCTTCTTTTCTGCTTTCAGCCAAAGCAACCTCCTATTAGATAAATCAATGGTCACGAACGATTCTACTTCTTGCCTGCCTTGCCAACCTTCAGTTTGATTCTTTCACCGGCGTATCTGATGCCTTTGCCTTTATAGGCGTCCGGAAACCTTAGGGCCTTCAGGCTTGCAGCCACCTGACCGATCTGCTGTTTATCCATAGACGTCAGGGTTATCTGCACCTGCTTGCCGTCGACAGACGCCTTAACCCCTTCCGGCAGTATAAACTCGATGGCATGTGAATAACCAAGGGTAAAAACGAGCCTGTCACCGGGCGCCTGTGCTCTGTAGCCGACGCCGACAATATCAAGAACTCTCTGGTAGCCCTGGGAAACGCCGGTAACCATATTTGAAAGAAGACTTCTTGCCAGTCCGTGCAACGCTCTGTCCGTTTTTAAATCGCTTGACCTCTCGACTGCCAGGATTCCTTCGTTCATCGAAACCTTTAGCCTGTCAGGATGGAGCCAGCTTAGTTCCCCTTTCGGACCGCTGACCTTTACCGTTCTGTCTTTGATGTCCACCTTAACATTGTCAGGTATTTGTATCGGTTTTTTGCCTATTCTTGACACACTATTCTCCTAAAAAGCCCGGGGCGTAAAGCCATGAGCATTGAACTACGATTCTCCCGGCCTTAAACTCCCTGATCTTTGATGAAAAATCTCTCTTTAAAACCGTGTTACCACACATGGCAGATTAATTCTCCTCCAACGCTATCGCGCCGGCAGCTTTTATCGCTCATGACGCCCTTTGAAGTCGTCAAAATCGCGACGCCAAGGCCGCCCATAACTTTCGGTATTTCGTCACTGCCTACATATACTCGTCTTCCCGGTTTGCTGATTCTTTTCAAACCCGAGATAACGCTCGCATTATCAACATATTTAGGAATGACGCGCAGAATACCCTGCCGCCTGTCTTTTAAAATCTTATACGCCCTGATAAAACCTTCTTCCTTTAATATCTTGGCTATTTCAAGCTTCATTTTTGAAATAGGTATATCAACCTTTTCAGCCTTGATATGTACAGCATTTCGTACTCTTGTCAGCATATCTGCAATTGGATCAGTCAGCATTCATTACCTCCACACACGGGTCCATAGTTTACCAACTTGCCTTAATAACGCCGGGTATCTGGCCCTCAAGTGCAAGCGTTCTAAAGCAGATTCTGCACATTCCAAATTTTCTCAGATATGCTCTGGGCCTTCCGCATAACTTGCACCTGTTATAAGCCCTTACCCTGAATTTCGGCGGCTTCTTACTTTTTACGATCATACACAACTTTGCCATCAAACGCTCCTTTGCTCAGTCAATAATCATTAGTCATTAGTCACTGTTAAGCTATTGGCTGACGATTGACTAATGACCATTGACTCTTAATTCCTGAACGGCATTCCCATAAAACGTAACAGGGCCTTGCTCTCTTTGTCCGTCTTTGCCGAAGTACAAAAGATGACATCAAGCCCGTGAACCATTTCGACCTTATCATATTCTATCTCGGGGAATATAAACTGCTCTTTTAGTCCGAGAGAATAGTTGCCTCTCCCGTCAAAGGACTTACCCGGCACTCCTTTGAAATCCCTTATCCTCGGCAATGCAACACTGATCAGCCTGTCAAGGAACTCGTACATATTGTTTCCCCTGAGAGTCACTTTGCAGCCGATAGGCACGCCTTGCCTCAATTTGAAGGCAGCAATTGACTTCTTGGCCTTTGTAACAACCGCCTTCTGCCCTGTTATCATGGATAGCTCTTTTTGGGCGGCGTCAAGTAATTTTATGTTCTGAATAGCCTCTCCGAGGCCGACATTCAGGACGACCTTTTGGACTTTTGGCACCTCCATGATATTTTCATAAGCGAATTCTTTCATCATATTAACTACGACTTCTTTTAGATACTTTTCTTTAAATCTCGGTGCCATTACTGATCTATAACCTCCCTGCATTTCTTACAAGTACGCAGCTTCTTGCCATTCTGCAATATGGCATTTCCGATTCTTGTAGGTTTATTGCATTTTGGGCAGAGGAGCATAATGTTTGAGATATGAAGCGGCGCCTCTTTCTCAATAATGCCGCCCTGCGTATATTGCCGGGTTGGTTTCATATGCTTTTTTATGAGATTGACTTTCTCCACAAGGAGGCTGTCTTTCATCGGATAGACGGCGATAACCCTGCCGCTTTTCCCTTTTTCCTTGCCTGCAATTACTAAAATTGTATCGTTTTTCTTAATACTTAAACCCATATTCCACCTATAAAACTTCCGGGGCCAGGGAGATTATTTTTGTAAACTCTTTCCACCTCAGCTCCCTTGCCACAGGGCCGAAAATTCTTGTTCCGACAGGTTCGCCCTGCGGGTTTATAAGAACTACCGCATTCTGATCAAACCTGATGTAAGTACCATCGGGTCTCCTATGCTCTTTCTTTGTCCTCACGACAACGGCCTTTGCAACTGACCCCTTCTTAATGCTGCTGTCAGGCAAGGCTTCTTTAACACTGACGACCACAATATCGCCAAGTCTTGCATATCTTCTGTGGAAACCGCCCATCACTTTTATGCATTGCACTTTTTTAGCGCCTGAATTGTCTGCTACTTCGAGCATACTCCGTAATTGAATCATCTTAAATCACTCCAATCAAAACCTAATCTATTACAGCCCATCTTTTCTCTTTACTGAGAGGTCTTATTTCTATGATCTTTACGGTATCACCGATATTACATTTGTTCTGTTCGTCATGAACCTTAAATTTAGTCACCCGTTTGACCGTTTTTTTGTAAACAGGGTGCTGGAAAAGCCTGGTTACGGCAACGACTACCGTCTTGTCCATCTTATTACTGGTTACTTTACCCGTATAAATTTTCTTTGACATTCTTACTCCTACACCTCAGGTTTATCGCGCTTCCTGGGTTTATTGAGTTCTTGAGTTGAAACTCAGGAAACCTGGTAAACCCGGGAAACCGTATGACGTTTGTTACTTACCGCTCTTTGATTTCTCCGTTCTTATTGTTAAAACCTTTGCTATGTTCTTTCTTACCGCGCGTATCCGCATCGGATTCTCGATTTCACCCGTGGCCTGCTGGAATCTCAGATTGAAGAGCTCCTTTCTCAGGTCCGTTTCTTTCGTTATTAATTCGTCTGCTGTCATTGCTCTCAGCTCCGCCGGCTTCACAGTACCTCCTCATCCCTCTTCACAAACCTTGTTGCAACAGGCAATTTATGGGATGCAAGACGCATGGCCTCTTTTGCAGTCGCCTCGTTCACGCCCGACATCTCATAGAGGACCCTTCCGGGCTTGACAACCGCAACCCAGTATTCGGGAGCGCCTTTTCCTTTACCCATTCTTGTTTCAGCGGGTTTCTTTGTTATAGGTTTGTCCGGGAAAATCCTGATCCATACCTTGCAGCCTCTTTTTGCGTGCCTTGTAATGGCTATCCTCGCCGACTCAATCTGCTGGCTCGAAACCCATCCCGGCTCGGTCGCTTTCAGGCCGAACTCGCCGAAGGACACTTCAGCTCCGCTATAGGCCTTCCCGTTCATATTTCCTTTTTGCATTTTTCTAAATTTAACTTTTTTTGGCATCAGCATCATATCGTCACCTATACTTCCTTAACTCTGCTTTCAGGTAAAATATCGCCCCGATACATCCAGACTTTTACTCCGATAATTCCATATGTCGTCTTTGCCTTGGCAAATCCATAGTCTATATCAGCCCTGAAGGTATGAAGCGGTACTCTTCCTTCCCTGTACCATTCCGAACGCGCTATCTCGGCGCCTGCAAGCCTTCCGGAGCAGGACACCTTAACGCCCTGTGTGCCGAAACGCAGGGCCGACGCAACCGACTTTTTCATGGCCCTTCTGAAAGCCACTCTCTTTTCAAGTTGAAGGGCTATATTTTCAGCAACAAGCTGGGCATCCACTTCAGGTTTTCTGATCTCTTTTATATCTATAGAAACCTCTTTCCCGGTCATTTCCTTGAGTTCTTTTCTGAGCTTTTCGACCTCAGAGCCCTTTTTGCCTATAATGATGCCGGGTCTGGCCGTGTGAATTATGACCCTCAAATTCTGACCGGCCCTTTCTATTTCAATTTTAGGCACACCGGCATGATAGAGTTTTTCTTTCAATGCCCTTCTCATAGTTATATCTTCAATAAGTTGATCTCTGTAACCCTTATTTGCGTACCACCTTGAATCCCAGGTTTTTATTATACCGAGTCTGATCCCTATAGGATGCGTCTTCTGGCCCAAAACCTACCTCCCAACCTTTTCATTCTTAACATTCATTGTTATTCCTCGGAAAGAACCAATGTTATATGGGAAGTTCTTTTTCTTATCACATTAGCCCTTCCCATCGCCCTCGGCAGAACCCGCTTCATGACAGGCCCCTGATCAACACAGGCCTTGGCAATCTTCATTTCTTCGGGGTTCACTGCCTTCTTCTGCTCCGCATTTGCCATTGCCGACTTCAGCAACTTTTCAACGTATTTTGCCGCTCTGTAAGGCATAAATCTAAGAAAGACCAAAGCATCTCCTGCACTCTTATCCCTTATAAGATCAACCACCCTTCGTGCTTTTCTGGGTGTAATCCTCGCATATTTTAATATTGCTTTTGATTCCATACTATTCTCTTTTACCCTTTTGCAGGCGATGCAGACTTATCCGAGCCTGCATGGCTTCTGAATGTCCTTGTCGGCGAAAATTCACCGAGCTTGTGTCCAACCATATGCTCTGTGACATACACGGGAATGAACTTCCTTCCGTTATGTACCGCAAAGGTATAACCGATAAATTCCGGTACTATCGTTGAACGCCTTGACCATGTTTTAATAAGCTTCTTATCGCCGCTTTCTATCATGGTATTTACCTTTTTCATAAGCTTTTCATCTACGAATGGGCCTTTTTTCAGAGATCTCGACAAGTTACTTCCTCCTCTTAATTATAGATCTATCGGTTCTCTTGTTTTGTCTTGTTTTCACGCCCTCAGGTTTACCCCACGGGGTGCATGCCGGTCTTCCGCCGGAAGCCTTTCCTTCTCCGCCTCCGAGGGGATGATCTACCGGGTTCATGGCAACACCTCTGACATGCGGTCTCTTTCCTAACCATCTTTTCCTGCCGGCTTTGCCGTATGAAATATTTTCGTGCTCGAAGTTGCTGACCTGACCTACGGTAGCCATGCAGACAGAGGGTATCCGTCTCACTTCCCCCGATGACAGCTTGACCTGGACATTGCTATCTTCTTTCGCTATCAATTGGGCGGTGGCGCCTGCGCTTCTGACTAATTTGGCGCCCTCTCCGGGCCTCAATTCTATATTATGAATAAATGTTCCCAAGGGCATTTCGCCGAGGGGTAAAGCATTACCGATCTTTATTTCAGACCCCTTACCGGAGACAATCTCTTCTCCGACATGAAGTCCTGACGGAGCAATGATATATCTTTTCTCACCGTCTTTATAATAGAGAAGGGCTATCCTCGCCGATCTGTTAGGATCATATTCCAAAGTTGCAACCTTTGCCGGTATGCCTGCCTTGTCCCTTTTGAAATCTACAAGTCTGTAAGCCCTTCTGTTGCCGCAGCCTCTATGCCAGGCCGTAACCCGACCGGTATTATTCCGGCCTCCTGCTTTGTGGAGAGATGTCAACAAAGCCTTACATGGTTCGGTTGTTGTGATATCGGCAAAATCGGAGACTGTCTGGAATCTCCTGCCGGGAGATGTAGGATTAAACTTTTTCAGACCCATTATGCACCTTCAATAAAATCTAGTTTTTCACCCTTTTTGAGGGTAATTATTGCCTTTTTTCTGTCAGGCCTTTTACCGACCGACTTCCCATATTTTTTCCATTTACCGTACATCTTGATTGTTGCAACCTTCTCAACTTTCACCTTGAAGTTCTCTTCAATCGATTTCTTGATCTCTATCTTATTTGCGTCTTTTGCAACTTCAATAAGTATCTTGTTTTCAGATTCTTTGAGACTCCCGCCTTTTTCGGTGAATAGCGGTTTTTTTATGACCGAGTAAATATCTTTCATGATCCCTTGATTTCCTCAATTTTTGATAACGCATCTTTTGTTATAAGAAGCATGTTATAAGCGCAGACATCATAAGTATTCATATCAGCGGCTTTTGTCACGGCAACTCCGGGAATATTTCTGGCCGACAGTACAATGGCGTCATTTTTCTCGGGAGTTACTATCAAAACACTCTTATTTTTAAAACCAAGCGTACCCAGAATGGCAACCATATCTTTTGTCTTAGGCTTGTCGAAATTCAGGTCTTCTATTACAACAACTTCTCCGCCTGAAAGCTTTTCCTGAAAGGCCTTCATAAAAGCAAGCCGCTTTACCTGTTTCGGCAGTTTATACGAATAATCTCTTGGCTGCGGTCCAAAAACCGCTCCGCCGCCTCTCCATAACGGAGAGCGTATGCTGCCGGCCCTTGCCCTTCCCGTACTTTTTTGTTTCCAGGGCTTCCTGCCGCCGCCGCTTACAAGACCCTTTGTCTTTGTCGCATGAGTGCCTTGCCTCTGGTTTGCAAGATAATTAACTACCGAACTGTGGACAACGCCTGCTTTAGCCTTTACGGAAAAGACTTCGTCATTCAGATTCATTTTTCCAACGATATTATTATTCTTATCTTTTATTTCAATTTCCGACATGCTAATATTCCTTCTTTATTTCAACAAAGACGCCCTTGGGTCCCGGTATTGCTCCTTTAATGAGCACCAGGTTTTGGTCGGGTCTGACGTCGATTACTTCAAGGTTCTTTACAGTCACCCTCTCCGACCCCATATGACCGGGCATCTTCTGATTCTTCCATACTCTTGAGGGGTATGAGCTTGCGCCAATAGATCCGGGGGCCCTGTTGAACATCGAGCCATGGGAACCCGGTCCGCCGGAAAAATTGTGCCTCTTCATAACACCCTGAAATCCCTTACCCTTGGAGACGCCGGAAACGGAAACCATGTCGCCCTTTGCAAATCTTTCGACTGTAATAAATTCTCCCACTTTCAGTCCTGCAATAGGGAATTCTTTCAATATCCTGTAAGGCTTCGTTCCCGCTTTTTTAAAAACCCCCAAACCGGGCTTGTTTATTTTTCTGTCCTTGGTCTCGATATAACCGACCTTAACAGCCTCATATCCATCTTTTTTCGCAGTCTTTACCTGAACTACACAGCACGGTCCCGCCTCAATAACCGTTACGGGATATGCCTTACCGTCATCTGCAAATATTTGAGTCATACCAAGCTTTTTACCTAATATGCCGATCATTAATATATCTCCAACTATCCTTAAATTGTCTATTTTCTATTAAAAAGGGCTTCTCTCATAATTTGATCTCTACATCCACCCCTGCCGCCAGTTCCAGTTTCATCAATGCGTCAACAGTCTGGGGAGTAGGATCAACGATATCCAACAGCCTCTTGTGGGTCCTGATCTCAAATTGTTCTCTTGATTTCTTGTCAACATGCGGAGACCTGAGAACCGTAACCCTGCTGATTCTGGTAGGCAAAGGAACGGGACCTGCTATTCTTGCGCCTGTTCTTTGTACCGTATCTACAATTTCCTTTACAGACCTGTCAAGTATTCTATGGTCGTAAGCCCTTAATTTGATTCGTATCTTCTGATTCACCTTGTCCTCAATAATTCCTTATTTTTGCATTTTGCAATGTTAATTTTGCATTTCAGCTTTATTATTGTATTACCTCGGTAACAACACCGGCGCCTACCGTCCTGCCGCCCTCGCGGATAGCAAACCTCAGTTCCTTCTCCATCGCTATC
>Ga0265292_1000654_pt1 | contig 42689 bp, 29 predicted proteins | sample Munlanlewell296A_FD_189080 | JGI IMG/M metagenome (GOLD analysis project Ga0265292, IMG submission 189080) | Leachate microbial communities from a municipal landfill in Southern Ontario, Canada - Leachate well 296A | ecosystem: Engineered > Solid waste > Landfill > Unclassified | place: Canada... | reverse complement strand
CCAAAAAGCTTAGAAACGAGTAAAGGATTATCTTCCAGATGCTTCTGCGTGGTTTCTGCGGTTCGAGGAATGGCGGAGTTTCAGGCACATCAAGCAGGTAATCAGTTGTAGTCATGGTTTCGGATTTTTAATTACCTCAAACAACGGTTGCAAAGATCCCAGGATTGTTACCGGACAGCCGACCGGAACAATCCGGAAGAGTGATTCCATATCGTTATCTGCAAATGCAATACAGCCATCCGTCCAATTGACTCCTTTACCTCCACCCCCGTGGATCTCAATAAGCCCGCCGATTCTGGCATATCTGGGAAGTGTCTTTGCCCTGATCTCACTATGAAATCGTTGCTTATCTTCATCATTTGGGTAATTTAATAAAAGAGCTTTATAATATTTGGTTTGACGGCCATCTGTTTTCTTTGTTATCTTATATTTCCCTTCGGGTGTTGCCTTATCACCCGAATAGCGTTTGTCTCCAATCCAATTCTTCCCAAGTTCGACAGGGTAAGTTGTTTTTAGCTTGCCTGACAGAAAAAGGAAGCATTTACCTGCAAATTTATCAACAATTATGGCATAAGATTGCTTCTGGGCGGATTCACGGATAGTTTGATCAGCCCATCTTTTCCACATCGGCAGGTTTGCAAAATAGCCATCCAGGAGTGTTTTGGTGTGATGGGCAACCTCCGAGAGATCTGATTTTGCTAACTCGAGCTTAATACGGCATTCCTTGAAATTCTTTTGTTCCATGTTAAGCTCAGCCTCTTTCAACAGAATCACGCCTCTTGAATATTTTTTATGGATGGACGTTGGAAGGGGCAGGCGGCTGTAAAGTTGTTCGATCTGGGCGGTATCCCGCTTGACCGCCGCAATATCCCGTTCCAGGGAATTAATAAAATCGGTGGTATTCTGATTGGCGATTTTCGGGCTTACGAGTGCCTGTTGTTCTGACCGGATTGCTAATGTTCTGGATTTTGTGTAATTGCGACTTAGTATAAATCGTTCATTCTCAGTTTTCCAATAGAACATAGCCGAATCGTAAAGGCTCTCTGCATCGGTTAAGGATGGAGGAATGAAGTCTTTTTCAATCGTCTCGCGTGCTTCAGCAATAGCCATTCTGGCCCTACTCAGTTCCTGATCCGGTGGTTCTGGCGTTCCCCAGTAAAAAACCCCGAAAACACAAATGGGTAAGGAAGCAAGGAAGGTTATGATAAATACCTTGACTTTCTTTTTTAAATGTCTGGCCATGCTGGTTTTGATTTAAAAAACCCCGGAACCATAATATGATTCCGGGGCTTCAAAGATCTTAGTTATTCCTTAAAAAAGCTTACTATATCTTCTTGCCTTTGGTTTTTGCCATTACGTCGGTCAGCTCGGTATTGATACTGGTAGCTTTATCTTTCAGAGCTTTAGCCTGATTCAAAGCGTTGATAATATCATCGCTGGCAAATTTATTGTTTACTTCGCCTACCTGAGTTTCAATGCTGGTTAAATCGGCTTGGATAGCTTCCATAGCAGCTTTACCTTCTTTTCCTTTTGGAGCTTTGGCAAGCATTTTTTTGTTTGCATCCATCAAAACAGTGATTTCACCAAGGATGGTGGTGCATTCCTGCTTCATCTGCTCTTTTTTAGCAACTGAGTTTGCAGCAACGTTTTTGGCCATTTCTGAAGTAGCGGTTAATTTTGCAACTTCATCTTTGTAGTTTTTAAAGAGTTTTGATTTCTCTTTTTCAACAGCAGCCAAAACAGTGTTCAGTGAATCCTGCAGTGCATTAAATTCAGATGCAACATACAAGTTAGCCTGAGCAGCTTTAGCAGCTTCAACTGCAGCATTTGCAGCTTCAACTTCAGCTTGTGGATACTTCTGGCAACTAGCAAATACAAGTGCCATACCCACGATAGCAATACCTGATAACAGTTTCATTTTCATTTTAAATCCTCCGTTAAAGATTTTAAGATATTAGATAATTAAAATTTTTCTTAGATTTCATGAGGTTTTCTCCGGCCAGAGTAGTCATTATCCTAAATATTAAACCATTTAACTTGTCATACCAGCCTTTGAAATTCGCTACAAAGGTAATACTAATTTTATTCGTTGTACAAAATACTTACTTTTTTTTTTGGATATTGTTAAGTTGCTAACAAATAAATGTTTAGATTTAAATATATTACATAAAATCAGACCTGAAATGATTATATTTTTCCTTCAAGATGAAACTTTACCTTGAGCTTCTCTCCATTGCGGTCGACCCTTAGAAGTACCAGTTTACCACCGTCGCCATGGAGGATGTTGTTGATATCATCGAGGTTGAGATTGAAAGCCGGGAGGTAATTGATATATTCTATCAGATCACCTGGCTTCAACCCTGCCTTATCGGCAGGTGATCCGGGAATAATGCTGAATATTGAATATACAGGAATCAATGGACTCAGTTTCTCCACATCCATACCGCTCCGGTTATAAGAGAAAGGAGTTTTGAACCACTTATTGGGTTTCAGGTAAAGAGCTGAACCTCGAAAATCAAAAAAGACACTGAACCGCCTCAGAATGTCATTTCCTAAACTGCCATGCCGTTCGGCATTTAAGGTTAGTCCTGATATGCAGGACGAATCAGGATAGGAAACGAGCGGCTTTCTAAAAACATAGGGCCCTAATTCCGCCTTCTTAACCCTTCCGTTAACCCCGCTAATGGCCCCGTTCAAACCTTGGCCAAGCAGTGATCTGACTGTTTTCTGAGGTATAACAATGGAGCGGTCGGCAATCGGGGCAATCCAGAAGGATAAACTGGCGCCGGTATCAATCAGTAATTTCACAGTCAACGCGGAATCGTTCTCCTGAAGTATTTTCACATCTATATAGGCTTTCCCGTTAATTATCGTCAATGGGATTTTCGAGAAGGAACGGGTACTCTTTTTGAAATTGAATTTTTCCCGGTTATGAAATGTGATCTCTTTGATTATAGGATCAATTCCGATTACGAAGTTCTCAAACAGATCAGAACCAACCAACCCATTAACCCGGATACCGAGCTGACGTGAAAGTTCAAATTGATCCGTAGTCAATATATATATGTCCATGTTGCTGCCGGTTATTCCCAGCGCTGGATCTTCCGGATGTTCAATATCAATCTGGTTTCCCTTCGAATAATAGGCCTCAATGGGAGTGCCGTCGCCCAATCCCCCAACCTTAATTTTGCGGGCAGCATTCATGGGGATGGTATCAGCTTCGGTGAGCCCGGTTATAATGGTGTTACTGATGCCGGAATCCAGAACCAACTGCAGGTTTGCAGAATGATTGATCCTGGTTGGAATGATAATGAGGTTTTGGGAAATTTCAAATGGCAGGATGAGCCTGACAGTCTCCGGATCTCTGAAGCGGTAGCTTGATTGACCCGTCAGGAATACACCGGGCCAAAACAGTGAAACAAGAAGGACGACGTAAAATCGAAAGCTCATTGAAATATAAACTGGTTTATAACTGCACCCTAAGTTCGATTCCTGCTTTAATCGGGTAACCTGTATTGCTGATAAAAAGTTCCATCGCCGAATCTCCCTGATCAATAACCCTGATACTCCGTTTGTCGATAATGATTGCCAGCAGATGGCCCCTGAAGTGCACGGTAAACGACAGGGAAGTCCAACCCTGCGGAAGAAGCGGATTAAAATGGAGTTGATTGTCGATTACGCGCATTCCGCCAAATCCTTCTACAATTGCCAACCACGTGCCTGCCATGCTCGTGATGTGGCAACCTTCATGCACTTCATGGTTGTAATCATCCAGATCAAGCCGGCTGGTCCTGAGGTACAATTGATGGGCTGTATCAATATAACCCAGCTTGGATGCCAGGATGGCGTGAACACACGGTGAAAGGGAAGATTCATGTACCGTCCGGGGTTCATAAAAGTTGAAATTCCGACGAATAATATCGGGGCTGAAATGATCCTCAAAAAGATATAACCCTTGCAGAACATCCGCCTGCTTGATAAAACAGGAACGAAGTATTCTGTCCCATGACCAGTGCTGGTTAATCGGCCTCTCATCAGGGCTCAGGTCAGAGGCAAGAAGTTGCTCTTTATCGAGATAACCTTCCTGCTGCAGGAATATCCCCAGGTTATCATCGGCCGGCAGGAAAACATGATTGAGTATGGTTGACCATCGGCTGGTTTCGGGGATCATCCTGAATTTCGACTGTTGTTCGATCCTGTTCCAGTCGTCCGGGTACTTTTCCCTGACAAAATCGATGCTTTCAAGGGTGTAAGCAAGTGTCCAGGAGGCCAGGTAATTGGTATACCAATTATTGTTTACATTGTTCTCATATTCGTTGGGACCCGTAACGCCCAGCATTACAAATAGTTGCTTGGGGTCGGAAAAGGTAAACCGCTGCGACCAGAAACGGGAAATACCAATCAGAACTTCGAGTCCATATTCGGCGAGGTAATAGTCGTCTCCGGTATGACGTATATAATTATATATGGCGTATGCGATAGCTCCGTTTCTATGGATTTCTTCAAAAGTGATTTCCCATTCATTGTGGCACTCCTCACCGTTGATGGTAACCATAGGGTAGAGTGCGGCACCATCGGTAAACCCAAGCTTTTCTGCATTCTCAATAGCCTTGCCTAGGTGCCTGTACCGGTAAATCAAAAGATTTCGTGCAACTTCTTTGTCAGCAGTATTCAGATAAAAGGGAAGGCAATAGGCCTCCGTATCCCAATAGGTGCTGCCGCCGTATTTTTCGCCGGTAAACCCTTTAGGACCGATATTCAGCAAGGGGTCGTAACCCGTATAGGTTTGGTTCAGATGAAAAATATTGAAACGGATTCCCTGCTGAGCAGATATATCTCCTTCAATCACAATATCGCTGGTCTTCCATTTGTCCGCCCAGGCAGTGATCTGTTCGTGTTTGAGATTTTCATAACCCGAAATAACCGCATGGTCCAGTATCTGAACTGCTTTAGACGAAAGCTGATCGGGCACGTAATCTCTGGATGTGGTTACGGATGCAATTTTGGTGAACCGGATTTGATCCCCTTCTTTGACATCGAATTGATATCGATATGAAACATATTGTTGATTAACAATTAATTCCGGGCTAACAGCTTTCTGGCCGTTCAGGAATAAGCATTCAGAATGCATCGCCATGCAGATATCAAAGGCGCTCTTTTTTGTCCGGCTGCGTAAATAACAATAAGCACCATCCCCCGACTGGTTAACAGGTTCCCAGAATTTTTCATCGTAGTTAGCGTCCTCGTTGATCACATCTCCGTCGATGAAAAGCTCGGCCTCCAGGGTTCCGGAGAAATTTAGCGGGGAGAGATAATAACGGATTGCACCGACCTCCCTTCTCTTCATCGATAAAAACCGTTCTGTTTCAACCCTGATCTGTTTCCCGTCGGACCAGGATGCAATAAATTCCCTTGACAGGATACCCTCTTTCATATTTAACACACGGCGGAAATGGGAAACTTTCATGCTATCCAGGTTTAGCTCCTCTTCGTTGATCCTGAATTTCATCCCAATCCAATTTGGTGCATTAAGAACCTTGGCAAAATATTCAGGATACCCGTTTTTCCACCAGCCGACGCGTGTTTTATCCGGATAATAGATTCCGGCAAGATAGGTTCCGCGAAGCGATGGACCAGTATAGGTTTCTTCAAAATTGGCCCTCATGCCCATGTGTCCGTTACCAAGACTGAACAGGGACTCGGATCTCTTATGGTTTTCGCGGTCAAAGCCCTCTTCAATAATGAGCCATTCATCTTCAAGAAGGTATTTACGCATGATAGATTCGTTTAAAATTCAATCAGATCTAAAGTTGCATCTTTAAAACCAGGGATGATTTTATCTGCTTTTGCCAGGATATCATGATGGCCAATCCCGATGCACTTCATCCCACCATTATGTGCTGCCTCAACTCCGGCGATCGCATCTTCAAAAACCAGGCAATCTTTTGGTTCCAGCTTTAAATCAGCAGCAGCAATCAGGAAAACTTCCGGATCGGGTTTTGCGTTGGCTACCCGGTTTCCGTCTACGATGGAATCAAATGCTGCAGACAGGCCGATCTGAGTTAAAATAATCCGGGCGTTTTTGCTGGCTGTACCTAATGCTATCTTCTTACCAACAGACCTTAACAGATCGAGGAATTCAGTAACTCCCGGCAATATATCTGCAGGTGTCATTTTTCTGATATACTCCAGATACCATTCATTTTTCTGAGCAGCTAATTTCTGTTTTTCAGGATCAGGCAACGACAGACCGCCAACTTCGAGTAAAATATTCAGAGAAGCCATCCGGCTCACCCCTTTTAATCTTTCATTATGCTCCTCGGTGAAATCAAAGCCCAGTTCCCTTGCCAGCCTATGCCAGGCTTGAAAATGGTAACGCGCTGTATCAACGACCACCCCATCAAGGTCAAAAATGCATCCTTTAATCATTTCTTAATCAAAATTCCATCGTCCTTGTCCGTAACAAATATCACAGTGATTGCGGCTATTATCATAGATACACCTCCGAATACGAGGGCATATACTGCGTGGCCTCCAAACAGGTTTCTCGTTAAGAAGCCCAGCAAGGTCGCTGCCAGTATCTGTGGAATAACAATGAAGAAATTAAAAATGCCCATGTAGATACCCATCTTATTCTGGGGGAGCGATCCGGTGAGAATCGCATACGGCATAGAGAGGATACTGGCCCAGGCGAGCCCGATCCCGATAAATGGAATGATCAGTAAATTAGGATCTTTTATCAGGAAAATGCTGCATAATCCTAAACCTCCGGCGACCAGGGCAATGGAATGAGTGATTTTTCGTGAGGTGTATCGCGCGATAACCGGCAGCAGAAAGGCAAAAACAGCCGCAAAACCATTGTAGACCCCAAAAAGAACGCCGACCCAATCTGCGCCGTCATTGTACAATTGCGAAGTGGTGTCGGTGGTGCCATATACACTGCTTGTCACAGCAGAGGTGGTATAAATCCACATCGAAAACAGGGCAAGCCATGAGAAAAACTGCACCAGGGCCAGTTGTCCCATGGTTTTAGGCATCAGCCGCAGATCTGTAAGGATTTCGGTTAGCCCGTTTGATGACCCTTTCTTAACCAGCTGATCTGCAATTAATTGGAGAATTCCGAAAAATGTGATGCCAAATCCGAGAATGTAAAGCTCTTTCTCAAGTTTTAGCTGATAGATTAATCCTGCAAACACTAAGCCGATAGATGTCCATATTATTCCGGACCGGAAAAACTTTGGAGCAGGAATCTGGACGGTTTCAGAGGATGCAACTAAGCCGGATTCCTCCAGTTTACCAAATTCTGCCAACTCCTGGGGGGAATACTCTTTCGAACGGATAACTGTCCACAACACGGTTCCGATAAAAACAATCGCACCAACATAGAAGGCCCATTTGACAGATGGAGGGATTACACCTTCTGCTGCCGTATTCGCAATGCCGAACCAATTGGTAAAAACATAAGGCAGGAGGGAGGCGATAACGGCCCCTATCCCAATAAAAAAGCTTTGCATTGCGAATCCAAGTGTCCGCTGTTCTGAGGATACATTATCTCCGACGAAAGCTCTGAAAGGTTCCATCGAGACGTTGATTGACGCATCCATGATCCAAAGCATTCCCGCTGCTATCCACAAAGCCGGTGAATTTGGCATCAGGACCAGGGCGATTGACGCAAGGATGGCCCCTGAAAGAAAATAGGGCCTTCTTCTTCCCAGCCAAGTCCATGTTTTGTCGCTGTAATGACCAATGATGGGTTGAACGATTAACCCGGTTAGTGGTGCAGCAATCCAGAGTATCGGGATGTTTTCGATTTTTGCTCCAAGAGTTTCGAAAATCCTGCTCACATTGGCGTTTTGCAGGGCAAAACCCATTTGAATTCCCAGAAATCCAAAACTCATGTTCCAGATTTGCCAAAAACTGAGGTGCAGTTGTTTTTTCATAAAAGGTTTCAGAAACGGGTCGATTCCCGTATGATCAGTTCTGTTTTTATGACCTGATGAATGAACGGACGGGTGATCTGCTGGTTTAACAGACGGTCGAGAAGCAATTGGGCGGAGGTTTGACCAATCTGATAAGCATGCTGGTCGACTGTACTTAAAGCCGGGTTGGTTACCTGGGTAATTAATCCGTTAGAAAAGGCGAAAACGGATACTTCTTCCGGAATCTTTATTTTCAGGTCATAGAGGGATTTCACTACACCGGTAGCAGTAAATTCGTTAACCGTAAAGAAAGCATCAGGCGGTTCAGAAAGATTCATTAATTGCTTTGTTCGTATAAGGGCTTGTTTGAAATTGTCGCAATAAATGATTAAATCCCTGTTAATCTCGAGGTTATTATCCCGAAGTGCATCCAGGTAGCCTCCCCGGCGAAAGTCTGCTATCGGTAAACCGGGAGGCCCCGAAAGATGCGCAATCCTCCGGCATCCGGTACGGATCAGGTGGCTCACTGCCGAATAGGCTCCCTGGTAGTCGTCAACTGTTACCTTATCCGTCTCGATTTCATCGCATACCCGATCAAACATCCCTACCGGAACACCATGGTCGAGAACATTTCTCAGGTGATCAAAATTTCTTGTTTCCTTCGACAGGGAGATGAGTATTCCTTCAACCCTACTGTTCAATAATGCCTGAACAGCAATAAGTTCCCGGTTGAAAGATTCGTTCGACTGATATATCATCACGTTATACCCCGCATCATAGGCAACATCCTCGATCCCGCTGATCACGGAGGAAAAGAAATGGTGAACGATCTCCGGTATGATCAATCCGATGGTTTTTGTCCGGCTATTACGGAGACTCAAAGCGATCGGATTTGGATAGTAATTCCATAGCTTCGCAAGGTCGTTAACCTTTTTCCGGGTTTCCTGACTGATATCAGGGTGATTTTTAAGGGCTTTGGACACCGTCGATGGGGATATTCCCAATTCCTCCGCCAGATCTTTTATTGTTACTTGTCCTCTTGAGATCATATCTTCAGAAATCGATTGAATTCATAAAGTTAGCATAATCCTTATCATTGCCGGATTCCGGTAAAAACGATTCAAAATGCTTTTTTTGGGATGTTTTCTAATGAAAACAGGGCTTTTGAGAAGAAATCGACGTCGGCCAACTGCTCACACCCACTTATCAGTCCAACCCACGCGATTAAAATGCGCCGGATGGCCTGGTTTCCGGAAGAAAGTGTGGACTTAAAATTATTTTCGCAATCGATTGAAATCAGGATAAGTTGCTTGTCCTGGCCTGATTGGGCCGGCTTATTAAATGTTATCCCTGATTTTCACAGGGTATACATTAGTTTTATTTATATTTACGCTAATCGAAACGCAAGATTAAGCTATTAATTTATACTAAACCTTTTAGAGCAATGAACAGAGATAGTTTTTCTTTTCTCGGAAAGCTGTTCCTGCCGGTTTTCATACTATTGTTTGTGGGTCAGATGGCCTTCGCACAACAGATGATCACAGGAACAGTGACTGATTCTCAAAGTGGTGATCCCTTAATTGGCGCCACTGTCAGTCTCAAATCTGATCCTACCAAGGGAACCATTACGGACGCTTTTGGTAAATTTGCAGTAAATGCAGCGCAGGGTCAGATCCTGGTGTTTTCCTATGTCGGTTATACGATGCAGGAGGTTACTGTCGGAACCAGCAAAACAATTAATGTTAGCCTGGTTTCTGCTACTGAAACTATTGCTGGTGTTGTAGTTATCGGTTATGGTACGCAAAAGAAACGTGATGCTACCGGATCGGTTACAGCCATCAGTTCAAAGGATTTTAACCGTGGCACAATTGCTTCACCTCAGGAACTCCTGATCGGTAAAGCATCGGGTGTTCAGATTACTACCGGTGGCGGTGCTCCGGGTGAAGGAGCTACTATCCGCATCCGTGGTGGTTCATCCATGTCGGCAAGTAATGATCCGCTAATCGTTGTCGATGGAATTCCGCTCGACAATGAAGGAATCTCGGGTATGAGGAACCCGCTGAATGCAATTAATCCGAACGATATCGAATCCTTTACCATTCTGAAAGATGCTTCAGCAACCGCTATCTATGGTTCGCGTGCTTCAAACGGGGTTATTATTATTACAACCAAAAAGGGAGTGGCCGGAAGTAAACTGAAAATCAGTTATGACGGTAAAGCATCCTATTTTACTGTTCCCAATCAGATTTCTGTTCTTGGTGCAGATGAGTACCGGGCTCTTTATGAGGAGCGGTATAAAGATAATCCTAATGCATTAGCTGTTCTGGGAGATGCAAAAACCGACTGGCAGAATGAAATTTTCAAAAACTCTTTCGGCCATGATCATAACCTCAGTGCCACCGGCTCAATCAAAACACTGCCGTACCGTGTATCTCTCGGTTATTCAAACCTGAAGGGTATTCTGAAAACTTCTACAATGGAGCGCTATACAGGCGCCATTTCGCTGGATCCTACCTTCTTTGACAACCACCTGAAAGTTAGCGTGAATGCCAAGGGAATGAGGGAAAACAACCGGTTTGCAAACCGTGGGGCCATTGGAAGTGCTCTCGGTTTTGATCCGACACAAGCTGTCCTTAGCGACACAACTACCTATGGCGGCTATTTTGAATGGCTTCAGTCCAATGGAGATCCAATCAACATTGCAACCCGAAACCCGCTGGCACTGCTGGAACTGCGAAATAACAAATCGAATGTGAACCGTTTAATGGGCAATGTACAATTTGATTATAAATTTCATTTCCTTCCGGACCTGAGGGCTAACCTGAACATCGCAACTGATCGTTCGAACAGTCAGGGCACCGTTTTTGTCCCTGCATCTGCCCGTCAAAATTATGAAATAGATGCCAATGGAAACTCAATTGGCGGAATAAATGCAAAATATGATCAGTCAAAGAAGAATGATCTGCTGGATTTCTATTTGAATTATGTCAAGGAATTTGGGCAAAGCAAGTTGGATGTTATGGCCGGATATTCCTGGCAGCATTTCTGGAGGCAAGGCACCTATTATGAAACAAATGAGGCTGCAACAAAAGTCAATAGCGATACAGATTATGCTACTGAAAGCTATCTGGTATCTTTCTTTGGCCGTGTCAATTATGCTTTGATGGATAAGTATTTGTTAACTTTTACTCTAAGAGATGACGGTTCCTCACGTTTTGCCAAAGCCAACCGCTGGGGCTTGTTCCCATCAGCTGCATTGGCATGGAAAATCAAGGAAGAGAGCTTCCTGAAGAATGTGGATGCTGTTTCCGACCTGAAACTCCGTCTGGGTTATGGTGTTACCGGTCAGCAAAATATCACCTCGGGTGATTATCCATACCTCGCCCGTTACACCTATAGTGAACCTACTGCAGCATATCAGTTTGGTAATCAGTGGATCACTACGCTCCGCCCGGAAGGTTATGATGCAAACCTGAAATGGGAGGAAACCTCAACCTATAACATCGGTTTGGACTATGGCTTCTTAAAGAACCGTTTGACAGGATCCATTGAATATTATTACAGAGCTACTAAGGACCTCATTAATACCATCCCGGTTCCGGCAGGTACTAACCTTACTAACATGATCCTTACGAATGTCGGAGACCTGACCAACAAGGGATTTGAGTTTTCGGTTTTAGGCCGGATCATTTCAACCGAAGACATGGCCTGGGAAGTCGGATATAACGTTTCATTTAACAAGAATGAAATTACCAAGCTGACAGCTACAGATGATCCCAACTACAAAGGTGTTTTTGTTGGCGGTATCGGTGGCGCTGTTGGTAATACCATTCAGATCCATACAGTTGGCTTCCCTGCTTATTCATACTATGTTTACGAGCAGGTTTATGATAAAGCCGGAAAGCCAATCGAAGGTTTGTATGTCGACCGCAATGGCGATGGCAAAATTACTGATCTTGATAAATACCAGTATAAAAAACCTTCACCCGATGTTTTTATGGGTATCAACTCCAGATTCTCCTATAAAAACTGGGATTTCTCCTTTGCAGGCAGGGTTAACCTCGGAAACTACGTATACAATAACGTGAATTCCGGTAACGGTGTTTTAGCATATATGTATAATGGCGTTGGTTACGCTACTAACGTAGTGTCGGATGCTGTTTATACCGGGTGGGTCAATCCAAAGTATTGGTCAGATTATTATATTGAGGATGCCTCTTTCTTCCGTATGGATAACATCAACCTCGGTTACCAGTTCAAAAACCTGGCCGCTAAAAAACTGGATCTCTATTTTTCCCTGACCATTCAGAATGCTTTTATTGTGACCAAATACAAAGGTTTGGATCCTGAAGTGTTCGATGGCATCGATGGTAATATTTATCCTCGTCCGCGGGTATTTTTACTTGGACTGAAATTGGATTTTTAATCGTAACTAATTGGAATTTAAGATTATGAAAAAGTTTTCAATATATTCATTCCTGGTGGTATCATTAGTATTCGGATTTGCTTCGTGTATTAAAGATCTGGATACCATACCACTGGATAAGGATGAGATTACTTCTGCATCCGTATACAATACCCCGGGTAACTATTACCAGGTTCTCGCTAAAGTTTATGCCGGGCTGGCCGTCAGTGGTCAGCAGGGTCCGGCAGGTATGCCCGATATCAGCGGTATCGATGAAGGATTTTCAACCTATCTCCGTCAATACTGGTTTGCTCAGGAACTTCCTACTGATGAAGCTGTTAATGGATGGAACGATGGTACCCTGAGAAATTTCCATGAAATGAACTGGACGCCATCGGGTGAGTTTATTACCGCCATGTATAACAGGATATATTATCAGATATCACTCTGTAATGAGTTTATCCGTGAATCATCAGATGCCAAACTCGATAGCAGAGGAATTTCCGGCGTTGATAAAACCAATATTCAGGGATATCGCGCTGAAGCCCGCTTTATGAGAGCCCTCAGCTACTATCACGCAATGGATATGTTTGGTAATGTTCCGTTTGTGACTGATGCAGATGCGGTTGGTGCTTTCTTCCCGGTACAGAAGGATCGCGCAGAAATCTTCGCATATATTGAGTCGGAACTGAAAGAGGTGGAACCTCTGGTGCCTGATGCAAGAACCAATGAGTACGGCCGGGCCGATAAAGCAGCCGTATGGTCTTTGCTGGCTAAACTCTACCTGAACGCTGAAGTTTACACCGAAACCGCCAAGAATACCGAGTGTGCTGAATATTGCGATAAGGTTATCGCTGCAGGTTATTCACTGGAACCAAATTACCAGAATAATTTCCTGGCCGATAACAACAATTCGAAAGAGATCATTTTTCCCGTTACTTTCGATGGATTGCGGACCAAAACCTATGGCGGGATGAGTTTCATTATCTTTGCCTCAGTTGGAGGAAATATGGTTCCCGCCGATTTCGGTATTACCGGAGGCTGGGCCGGAAACCGCACCACTAAGAACCTGGTACATAAATTCTATCCGAATTTAACAGGCCCTCTGACAATTTCACCTGTTTATGTTCCCAGGAAAACCAGCTATCCGGTTTTATATGTTCCTGGTTCTTATCAGAAACCAAATGCTTGGGATCCTACAAATACGACTACCGTTATTGCTTCTGTTAAAAGCGATAAAAATTATGAAGGCTACCTGCTTTTTCCAGCGAATGCACAGTTCAAATTTACTGAAGGCCCTAATTGGGACGTGAATTATGGCGATGATGGAGCTAATGGAACTCTCGACAAGAACGGTGCCAACATCGTAGCTGCCGACCCCGGATATTATAAGCTGAATGTTGACCTGAATGCGTTAACTTATACCATCCTGAAAACTGATTGGGGAATAATCGGATCAGCTACTGCAAGTGGATGGGATTCAGATCAGAATATGACCTTCGATGCAGCAACCGGTTTGTGGACAGCAATCCTGGATCTAAAAGTCGGAGACATTAAGTTCCGCGCAAATGATGGCTGGGATCTGAACTATGGAGATGATGGTGTAAACGGCAGTCTGGAACAAAATGGAGCCAATATCGCCATAGCTGCGGCAGGTACTTATACCGTTACCTTGAAATTGGGTAAGCCGGATTACACCTATACCGTTGTCAGGGAAAGTTTCGACCATCGTGCCCTCTTCCATACCAGCGGTCAAAATCTTGAAATCGCAAAAATCCAGGACGACTTTACCCAGGGTTTCGCTGTGACTAAATTCAAGAATGTCACATCAACTGGTGCCACAGGTTCGGCCACTGACTTTGTCGATACCGATTTCCCGATGTTCAGGTTAGCTGATGTTTACCTTATGTATGCCGAAGCAGTTTTACGCGGAGGCGGTGGAACCATGTCGAAAGCTTTGGAACTGGTCAATGATTTGAGGTCCAGAGCCTATACTGATGCATCTGGTAATGTAACTACCGGCGACCTGACCCTTGACTTCATCCTCGATGAACGCGCCAGAGAACTTTATTGGGAGTGTACCCGCAGAACCGATTTAATCCGCTTTGGGAAATTTACCGGCGATTCATACCTGTGGCCATGGAAAGGGAATGTTAAAGAAGGTATCGGCGTTGACAGTAAATTCAATCTGTTCCCGATCCCTGCCTCCGATATAGGTGCAAATCCGAACCTTAAACAGAATACTGGTTATTAATCAGATAATTAAATTTAAAGAACATGAAGAAGTATAGATTAATATACATCGCAATGGCTACGGTACTGGTTCTCGCTTCCTGCAAGAAAGAGGCAGTAGGTCCGGTAATCTCAGATCCAACGGCTCCGGTTATCACCGCTCCTGCAGCAGGATTAAGCCTTGAACTGACCGAATCCAATGCAACAGACGTTTTGACTTTTACCTGGTCAGCCGCTGCAAATTATGGCTTCGCTGCTGCCATTACGTATAAGGTTGAAATGAGCCTGCCCGGTGATAACTTTGCCAAACCTTCGGCGATTATCACCACTAGTGCCCTTACCGGGACTTTGACCTATGGTGATTTTAACAACCTGTTGATGGCTGCTGAACTATCTCCCGGTATTAGCGCGGAACTGCAGTTTCGCATAGCTGCCAGTGTCAGTGATTTAGTGCCAAGTGCCTATTCTAATGCTGTGACTTTGAGTGCTAAGCCTTATCGGGTAATTGTTAATTATCCAAAATTGTACTGTCCGGGTTCGTACCAGGGCTGGGCACCCGGTGCAGCTCCGGTAGTCAGTTCCTTACTGAGTGATGGAAAATACGAAGGCTACATCAACTTCCCGGACGCAGGCACCCAATTCAAATTTACCGATGGACCCAGCTGGGATAAAAACTGGGGCGATACCGGTGCTGACGGAACACTCAATGCAGGTGGTGATAATATCGTGGCAGCTGAAGCCGGGTATTATAAAATCAATGTGAATATCCCCGCTCTGACCTATACCATCACTAAAACCGTTTGGGGCGTGATAGGCAGTGCCACATCCGGTGGCTGGGACAGCGATCAGAAAATGACTTTTAATGCTACAGCGGGCACCTGGTCAATTACCCTCGACCTCGTTGCCGGAGATCTTAAATTCCGTGCCAATGACGCATGGACCATCAACTTTGGTGACAATAAAACCAACATGTCACTTGAGTATGACGGCGCAAATATTCCGATCGCCGCTGCAGGTAATTATACTGTAACACTCGACCTCAGAGGGCCGATCTATACCTATGTAATCAAGAAAAACTAATCTGATTTCTAAAAACCCACTTAACCATCTGATGGGTTAAGTGGGTTTTTATATAACCCCGGCCGACGGATTATATGTGTACTTTCGCTTAATATCAAATCAGGGATGTATAAAACAGCGCTTTTCATCAGTTCCTTATGGATCTTGTCCATATCACTTCAGGCTCAGGTTGTAAGGACAGAACCTGCCTTCCCAACCGAAGATGATTCGATTACCGTAATTTTTGATGCTTCAAAGGGAAACGCCGGGCTTATCAATTTTACGGGAGATATATGGGCTCATACAGGAGTTATCACGAACCTGAGTACCGGTCCGACGAACTGGAAATATGTAGTGGCTGGTTGGAGTGAAAATACCAACAAGGCCAAACTCAAATCGCTTGGTAATAACTTGTGGGAATTGAAAATAGGACCTTCTATCCGGTCCTTTTACGCCGTTCCGGCAACAGAAAAAATTCTTAAACTGGCATTTGTTTTCCGCGATGCAACCGGCAGTAAAACCGGAAGATCGGCCGACGGATCCGATATCTTTGCAGATGTTTTCGAAGCCGGACTGAATATCAATTTTGTTAAACCCGATAAGGAATTTTTAGCAGTTGATCCGGGATCAGCCATCGATATTCAGATTGCTGCTATCAGCGCGGATTCGGTAGTCCTGTTTCGTGATAGCGTCCGGATTACCGGAGTTGCCGGCAATAGCCTGATTTATTCATTATCTGCCGGTCAAACAGGTTATCATCTGGTTGAAGCCAAAGCCTTTGGCAAAGGATTGATCGTTACGGATACATTTAATTACCTGATCAAAGGTGCCGGTACTATTTCCGAATTGCCTGCCGGGGTAAAAGATGGTATTAATTACATCAATGACCATTCAGCCGTTCTGGTGCTGTTTGCCCCTCAGAAAGAATTTGCTTTTGTGATCGGAGATTTCAACAATTGGGCTGTTAATGAATCATTTCTGATGAAGAGAACGCCTGATGGGTTGAGATACTGGATCGGGATTGATAATCTCGAACCCTTAAAAGAGTATCAGTTTCAATACCTTGTTGATGGAGAAATTCGTATTGCTGATCCCTATTCGGATAAAATATCTGATCCCTGGAATGATGGATATATTGATTCAATAACCTATCCCAACCTGATTGCCTACCCAACAGGAAAAACCACGCAGGCTGTATCTGTTCTGCAAACCGCCCAGCAACAGTATATTTGGAAGTCGACCGGTTTTGTTGCCCCTCAGAAACAAAAGCTGGTCATTTATGAGCTGCTGCTGCGGGATTTTCTCGAAGCACATAGTTTTAAAGTTCTTATCGATACTTTAAATTATATTAAAAGCCTTGGAATCAATGCGATAGAACTGATGCCAGTTTCAGAATTCGAGGGGAACGACAGCTGGGGCTATAACCCGTCGTTCTACTTGGCGGTGGACAAATATTACGGGCCAAAGGGTACATTTAAATCCTTCGTCGATTCCGCACACCAAAAAGGAATCTCCGTGATCATGGACATGGTTCTCAACCATTCGTATGGCCAGTCGCCCCTGGTCAGGCTTTACTGGGATGCACAAAATAACCGTCCTGCCGCCAATAATCCATGGTATAACCAGCAATCACCCAACCCTGTCTATTCATGGGGCTATGATTTCAACCATGAGAGTATTGCCACACAACGATTTGTCGACAGCGTAAATACTTATTGGCTAAAGGAATATCATGTTGATGGATTTCGTTTTGATTTCACCAAAGGTTTTACCAACACACCAGGCGATGGGGGTGCTTATGATGCCAGCCGCATTGCCATATTGAAACGCATGACCGATAAGATCCGGGTAGCTAATTCCGCAGCTATTGTTATTCTGGAACATTTTTCGGCCTATACGGAAGAGAAAGAGCTGTCGGATTACGGAATGCTGGTTTGGAGTAACTCTAATTATAACTACCGGCAGGCGGTAAGTGGCTGGTATTCCGGCGGTAGCTGGGACTTTTCAGGTGTATCCTATAAGCAACGCGGTTGGTCTCAGCCAAACCTGGTCGGATACATGGAAAGTCATGACGAAGAGCGACTTATGTATGAATGTATCACCTGGGGAAACACGCAAAATCCGGCCTATTTTATCAAAGATCTGCCATTGGCTTTGAAACGGATGGAATTGGCTGCCAACTTTTTTATCCCGGTTCCTGGTCCTAAAATGATCTGGATGTTCGGGGAGTTGGGCTATGATTACTCAATCAATTACAATGACCGTGTTGGACGTAAACCTATCCGCTGGGACTATGCAGGCGATAATAGGAGGAAAAGGCTCAATCAGGTTTATGCTGCACTCAACAAGCTGAAAACCAATCAGGAACTTTTCTCCACTGCGGATTACCAGATTTCACTCCAGGATACAATTAAGCGTATCAATCTGAATTATACCTCCATGAATGCAACGATCCTCGGAAATTTTGGAATAAGGCCATCATGGGCGGATCCTCATTTTCAGCATGATGGATGGTGGTATGAATATTGGTCCGGGGATTCTGTGCTCATCTCTGATGTAAATGGCAGGATTAATTTTCAACCCGGGGAATACCGCTTTTATACGGATGTTAAACTGGTTAAGCCCGACATAATAAGCAGTACTGGTGATCCTGGCAACCCATTGAATGCAGGATCAGGGATTTCTGTTTACCCAAATCCGGCCACGGATTGGCTGTTTATTGAAACCCCCGGATTGGCCACCGGGGAGGTCTTAGTGCGGGTTATGGATCTGCAGGGAAGACAAGTTTTAGCGAAGAGTAATCAATGGATTCTGGAATCTGAAGTATTTAGTTTGGATATTAGTGAGTTAGACCAAGGAGTTTATTTTATCGAGCTTCAAACCAATCAGGGAAGACGGGTAGCCAGGTGGATTAAATACCGGCCGTAGAGACGCATATTTGCGTCTTCCCGGACAATTGCCAGGGACACCGTAGAGACGCATACTTGCGTCTTTGCGGGCAGCAACCTATAGCAGGAAACACGTGGGGACCCAATTAAAGAAGACGCAAATATGCGTCTCTACATCACAGAAAGAAACCTTAATTTTGAAAGAAAAAACATGAGCGATTCTGACTTTAAAAGGTCCGTTCTTGAGGGTATCCCTGAGGCGCTGCCTGATCTGAAACCCTTTAATCCCGATATTAATCACGCTCCAAAGCGTAAGGATATTCTGAATTCTGATGAGAAGACACTTGCTGTCAGAAATGCCTTACGATATTTTGATCCTAAGCATCATCCGGTTTTGGCCCGTGAATTTCTGGATGAATTGTTAACGTACGGCCGAATTTACATGTATCGGTTCCGGCCGGATTATGAAATCCGGGCCAGGCATCTGGACGAATTTCCGCATCGTTCTGTTCAGGCTGCGGCTATCATGCTGATGATCAGTAACAATCTGGATACACGGGTAGCTCAGCACCCGGATGAATTAATCACGTATGGCGGCAATGGGGCTGTTTTTCAGAACTGGGCGCAATATCGGTTAACGATGAAGTATTTGGCCGGGATGTCGGATGATCAAACTCTGGTCATGTACTCGGGTCATCCGCTGGGTTTATTCCCGTCGCATAAAGAGGCCCCACGCGTAGTGGTTACCAACGGTATGGTTATTCCCAACTATTCATCGCCGGACGACTGGGAGAGGATGAATGCCCTCGGGGTTTCGCAATATGGACAGATGACTGCAGGATCATTTATGTATATCGGTCCGCAGGGGATTGTTCACGGTACAACGATTACTCTTCTGAATGCGGGAAGAATAAAAGCAAAATCTCCTTCACAGGACCTGAGGGGCAAGGTTTTCGTTACCTCAGGCCTCGGCGGGATGTCCGGTGCTCAACCAAAAGCAACCGTGATAGCAGGAGGAATCTGCCTGGTAGCTGAAATTAATCCGAAAGCCACCCGGATACGCCATCAGCAGGGCTGGGTTGATGAAGTTTATTCAGATACAGACAAGTTACTGGTCCGGATGAACCGGGCCAAACAGTCAAAGGAAGCTGTCTCCCTGGCTTATCAGGGAAATATCGTTGATCTGTGGGAGGAGCTGGCTAAAAGGGAGGTTGACATTGACCTGGGCTCAGATCAGACATCACTGCACAATCCCTGGGCCGGCGGATACTATCCGGCAGGAATCAGTTTCGATCAATCAAACGAACTGATTTCCAATAATCCCGTTCGGTTTAAAGCTTTGGTACAGGAATCACTTAGGAGACAAGTGAAAGCGATCAATTCACTTGCCGCAGGTGGTATGTATTTCTGGGACTATGGGAATGCCTTTTTACTGGAATCGGGCAGGGCAGGTGCAGATGTTTTATCCGGGAAAGGTTCTTATCGATATCCTTCTTATGTTCAGGATATCATGGGACCGCTTTTTTTTGATTTTGGTTTTGGGCCCTTCAGATGGGTGTGCTGCTCCAACGATCCGGAAGATCTGTCTCAAACAGACCGGATTGCTGCTGACATTCTGGAAGAACTGATGAAAGAGTCTCCTGAAGAGATTCGCCCCCAAATGGCCGATAACCTTCATTGGATCCGGCGAGCCGGAGCCAACAAAATGGTGGTAGGATCGCAGGCAAGAATTCTTTATGCAGATGCTACAGGCCGCATTAGGATTGCTGAGGCATTTAACAAAGCAATCGCAGCCGGAGTCATCAGCGCTCCGATTGTACTCGGACGCGATCATCATGATGTATCCGGAACCGATTCCCCTTTCCGTGAAACATCAAATATTTACGACGGATCCGCATTTACAGCCGATATGGCCGTTCAAAATGCCATCGGTGATAGTTTCCGGGGCGCTACATGGATATCCCTGCATAATGGAGGTGGCGTTGGCTGGGGTGAAGTGATTAATGGCGGGTTCGGAATGGTTTTGGATGGCAGTGAGGATTCCGACCGGCGTCTGAAACTGATGCTCCACTGGGATGTCAATAATGGAATTGCGCGCCGGAGCTGGGCCAGAAACCCTGCTGCCATGTCGGCCATAAATCGTGCTGTAAAAACAAATCCATCGCTTGTTGTCACTATGCCAAATCTTGTCGATGATAATATAATTAACAACTTGTAATCTATTGGAGACGCAATTATGCGTCTCTACAGAGATCTTTGCAGAAGTACAATGGCATAAACTGCGACGCCTTCGCCGGTTCCCACGAAACCCATGGTTTCGGTGGTTGTTGCTTTAACCGAAATCTGGTCCGGACTGATACCCATAACGTTTGCCAGAGTGCTCTGCATCAGGGAAATGTGATCTTTCAGTTTAGGCTTTTCAAGGCAGATGGTTGTATCGATATTTCCGATTTCCCAACCTTTAGCCCTAATCATTTCTATGGTTTTCCGCAGAAGGATTTTACTGTCAATGTCCTTAAACTCTTTAGATGAATCAGGGAAATGAAATCCTATGTCACGTAAAGATAATGCACCAAGTAAAGCATCGCAAATGGCATGGATCAACGCATCACCATCAGAATGGCCAAGAGTGCCTTTGGAAAAGGGAATTTCAATGCCGCCTAAAATGAGCTTCCGGTTTTCAACCAGTTTATGGACATCATAACCGAAGCCGATCCTGAGCATTATTTTTTACTATTTAACCCCGCAAAATCAAACAGTAAGCTAAACCTGAGCGTATTAGCCAAAGGGCTGTTCTGGTTGTTGACAGGAACCAGGTAAGCGAAATCCAAACCGAAAACGTTCAGGCGTAATCCAATACCTACAGTAAAGAATTTACGGTTGCCCTTTGTACCATCCTCGTAGAAGAACCCGCCCCTGATGGCAAATTGTTTAGCGTACCAGTATTCCATTCCAACAGAGTAGGTAATTTCACGGAGTTCCTCTGAAAAACCATCCGGGGCATCATAAAAGGAGTGGAACATTCCAACCGCAACGGAAACGTTCGGATCATAACCAGCCTGTATAACAGGATTATTGTTAATATCCACTGAATCTCTATAATACAATGGTGGGGTAGGAACCAGAAGCTTATTTACGTCAAATGCTGCGGTCAGACTGTTATAGTCATCAAAATCAACTGTAAATGCTGTTCCCAACCGGAGATTGATGGGAATAAAATCTTTGTCGGAACTCGATGTATAGGAGATTTTTGATCCGATATTGGAAATATTGGCTCCAAAAGCAAAAGTAGCATCATAATCGCGTAGTCTCAATTCATTATTTCTGTAGTAAACAGAAACATCCGATGAAAAGGCCATTCCGGGATGCGATTCGATTCCACCTACATAATAACCTCCTGTAAGGTTGGAATAGATAAAGCGGAACGCGAGACTGCCCGAGAATTTGTCGGAAAACGAACGAGCATAAGCAGCATCAACGGCAAATTCGTTAGGATTAAAGGTATTAGTTGTATTTCCAACGACATCGGTGAAGGTTATGTTCCCAAGGGAGAAATACAGCAGGGATAAACCAATAACCTGTTGCTTGTCAATGCGCTTGTAGCCTGAAAGGTATGCCAGGTTGATATCAGGAATTAATTTCCTTAACCAGGGAGTATATGAAATGGACAGTCCCATGTCATTTGGGGCAAAAGCATATTTGGCAGGATTCCAATGCATGGAGTTTGCATCAGGCGACAAGGCAACTCCCACATCTCCCATGCCTCCTGATCTTGAGTCAGGAGCAATGGTCAAAAACGGAACTGCCGTGGTGACTGTATTAATTTTTCCCGACAATTGATCAGTCGAAATCTGGCCAACAGAGGGTTTAATCAGGGCTGTTAACCCCAGAATAATCAGAATGAAGTTTCGCACAACTTTCATGTACTGTAATTTTTAGCTGCAAATATATAGATTTATCCGGCTTCAACCGGATATCCCGTATTCAAAAACAACGAGTTCAAGAATTTATTGTATTTGAAAGTGTTATTATTTGAGTATGACCAGTTTTTGAAAGGCCTCTTTTGACTTGCCATCAGAGGTTCTGACTTTTACCCGATAAAAGTAGGTGCCTCTGCCGATCCGGTCCCCAAAATCATCCAGTCCATCCCATGGAATAGGCCCAACCCTGAATGATCCGGGCTTTATCTGAGTCTGATCGGCTGAAAGGAATTCAAAACTCTTAACCAATTTACCACTGGCGGTAAAAACCTGCAAAAGGACATCGAGCGACTGCTGTCCCTGGTTATGTTCAAAGTAAAAATCGGTATGAGAGGTAAACGGATTTGGATAATTTAGTAAATGGTCGATTATCAGATCCTGCGAACTTCTTACCGTGAATGAAATTTCGGTCTCGCTTGAATTATTGAGGATATCCCAAACTTTGATCCGAATGGTGTGATCACCGGGCTCGAGTTTGCTCATAGGATACTTCAGGCTACCGGAAGTATACTGGTCGAGATCGCTTTCATAATAATCATTCAGTAAAAACGGATTCTGCTGGTTCCCATCCAGTATAGCAGTAATATCATGCCCAATGCCATTGCTGGTGGTATTGACTCCGCTGGCATCTTTTATTTTGGCCAGGAGGACAGGATTTTCATTGGTCAGGCCTCCGCTCACGAATGTGGTGTCATTCATAAAAATACCCAGCTCAGGGCCATCTTTATCCACTATGCCACTCTGTGATGATCCTCCGATTAATACTCCAAGGTTAACTCCCGCAGCATCGGTCAGGTCGTTATTGCCATAAAAACTCAATTTTCCGGTTCCAATTTGATAGGAAATATCCTTTGGCACTATAAAATTAAAGGCGAAATCTCCATTCTTTACGCTGGCTTTCCCCCTGAAAAGAATACTGTTCCGTACGTTAAATTCCATGATCGGACCGCCATCATTAGCTAGGTTGGTCAGGGTAATTTCCTTGTCATAAACGGTCGGGAGAACCACTCCGGAAAAGTCGGTTAACTTATTACCATTCAAATCATTAACAAAACCGTTGATGCTGGCTGCGGTCAGGGCTTTCAATGTATCGCGGAATTCACCAACAGGTTTTCCATTGATCTGCGTCATCGTAATTCCATAATCAGGGTAGCTCAGAGTCAATGCCGGATCTCCCAACAGGGTGAAATTTAGTTTGTTCTGCTCATCCCCGACAGCATTTTTTGTGAGTCTCATTAAATCACCCAGGGTCAGTCGTTTTCCCTGGTCATCCCGTTTGAATGCGTAATTATAGAATTCCCTGTTCAGAATGAAATTTGGAGACGAATAGACCAATCGGGTGGTTGAAAACAGCGCGATACCACCACCGTTTGGGTTAAGGAGTACCCATTCCCCGGCTGATACCAGTGCCGGATTGTCGAAACGGCTGAATTCGCAGGTTGCAGTTATGATTAGGGTAAGTTTTTCCAGGTTTTCCCAATTCTTGATATCTGATATGGTAAGAATTTCTTCATGGGCTAATCCCCTTGCACTACCGTGGCCCAGATAGTTCATGATCAGTGCACCTTTTTTTATGCGATCGCCAATAGCCCGGTTCACTTCAGGATAGCGGTCACCGGTAGGTAAAGTAACCTGCTGGTAGGCATCCAGGAAAATTTTATCAATATTGCATTCCGGATGTTCAACTTTCAGGAGATCAGCTAACGTATTGGCGTCGCGCATGTGAGTATTCCCATCCTCATCATCGCCGATAAAACAAACGAGATTTCGCCAGTCACCCATTGCTACCGAAGAATTGTACTGGTTGATTTTTTCAATCATCACCGATGCCTCAAATTCATTGATCACGGGGAACCGTCCGATACCAAGCTCAAGCAAGCCCGCTTCAATATCTTCACCGGTGTCGAGCAGTCCGAAGAAATCATCAGTAAGATAGGAGCTGGTGGGATACAAAGATTCAAGTGACTGATAGGTTGGAAGGTAAGTGCGGAAATCCTTGATTGTATTCTTGTTGTCATAGGAACCATCCCCGAAAAATAAAAAGTACCTGAGACGGAAGGATCCTGCAGAGGACCGATCATAAAACATCTTCAGAAAGTCCCTGATAGCTGTAACATCGGGCATTCCGGATGAAAACTCATTATAGATCTGGCCGGGTGACACCAATAGGGTTGTCAATCCATCATGGTTTTTGTGAAAATCGGCCAGTTGCTGTGCATAGGTTTTCAGGTCATCATGAACCAGGATAATCATATCCGGGCAATCCAGTCCATGCAGATTCTGATCCGGAATCAGTCCGAGCCCGTCACCAGAGTAGGTGGGAACCGGAAGAACAGTTGATCGGGGATCGAAAACAATATATTCCTTGATCTCATCGGTAGCTGCAACGAATTCAATGCCACCGGTATAAGCCTGGATGGCTTGTTGCCGGATCTCATTGCCATCGGTTACATCCCATACCAGGTCATTAGCCGATGCCTGACCGATTTGAAATCTGACCACTTTACCGTTTCCGGTATCTTTGGCATCGCGGAAGGATAATTGTCCGCCATCGAAGATCAGATTGCATCGTGTGTTTAGAGTTAAGTAATCGAGCCAGCCTTCTGCAGCCGGATTGCTTGGAACGAACTGGAAATTTATCCGAAAGGATTCTGCGGCAGGGGTAAAAGAGCTGTAAGACATCGCTGTAGAGGCATAGAGTGCCTGGTAGTCATCAGTATGAACTCCTGCCAGTTCCACCGTTTCAAAGAGCGTTTCATCATTCAGCAGGTAAAACCTCGAATTTGAGCTTGTTTTGGGAGACCGTGCCCATAATGAGGTTGTTACCTTTACGGGTTCATCGATTATACGGTGAGGAAAATTGAAGTTGAAGCCCCATCGGAGTTGAATTGAAAATTGTTTCCAGCACCATTGACGGCCGGATTTGATCAGGTTTAGTGAATCCTTTTCACGATAATCAATCGCATTGTAAGTTGTTACTGTCGTTTGAGGTACTAGTGTAGTGGCGCCCAGTCCGATGACTCTTTTCCCCGGACCAAGGTCTTCAGTAATGAAGTAATACGTATAATCAGAATAAAGATGGAGTCTGTGGTTGAATATCTTTTTGCTGGCATCATATTTCCAGGTCGTTGTTCCTGAAGCATAAAAAACAATATAATCACCATCACCGAATAGGCCATCGGCTCCCTTATCGAAATAAACCGGGTTCTCGAGCAGATCATCGGGTCGGTAAATGCTGGAATCGTAAGGCAGTTGCAATCCTCCGTTACCATAGATCCGAACATTATCGGGATTCTGTATTCCCATTTTCTTCAGGTCTGCATAGGTTAGTTTCTGAATACCCCCGGCGTTCACCTGAATTTTATACCACTTGCCATTGGCCAATACTGACTGTGAAACATACTGATGCGTATTGCCTTTGGTTTTAAGGTCGGAGACCGGACGGTCGATACGTTTTAATTCAGGAATAAAGCTAACCAATCGTTCAATCTGTCCGGTGGTTGGATTTTTCCTGAACGGGATAAAACTAAAAACGGCAAACGGCTTCTTACGTTCGATTTGTACAGTAGTTCTGATTTCAATTACATCCGGGAGGTTGTTTTCCCTGATATTCTTCCATTCCGGATCTGAGGTGTTTACCGGTTCAAATTGAACGTTGGTAAAAAAAACCTCTGGTTTACTATTTTGACTTTCGCTCCAGGGTAAACGCTCGGAATAATAAGGAAGGCTTCCTGATCCGCCGGGATAAATTGCTCTGTCAAACTGTACAGTTGACAGCCAATGTATCTGTCTTGGCTTGGAATTTTGTCCAAAACTAATTGAAAATGAGAGCCCTGTATATATAACCAGTAAGGCTAAAGATTTACTGTTTCCAAAGATTGTTCTAACCATATCGGGGTAATATTACGGGAAAAACGTCTTTTTTATATTGAAATTGTACTCAAAGAAAATAGGAGCAGAAAAAATATTAACAATACCATCTGAAAAATAAACGGAAACGAACTGCGTTATTACTCAGACTTTCGGTGAAATTTTCATAATTTCGGCCGCTTTTGATACTGAAAGTCAGTGTGAGTGATAAAAATAGTTATTTTGTACATTGATTTAATACCCTTTGAACGTCATGAAAATCAGATTGTTTAGTTTTTTTCTGATCACTTTTGGTTTGGTCTTGTCTTTGGGAGGTTGCAAAAGCAGCATGAAATCTTCTAAAACCGGCTGGGCATACAATGACATAAAGAACGGAGGATATGATTATATATCCGGTTTTAACCAGCCCACAGGACCCGGATTGGTTTTCGTCGAAGGAGGAACATTTACCCTGGGCCGTGTGGCCGATGATGTCAGGTACGACTGGAATAATATTCCGCGTCGGGTAACCGTGTCTTCATTTTATATGGATGAAACGGAAGTTACGAATGCAGACTATCGCGAATACCTTTATTGGTTAAAGCGTGTTTATACCGACTATCCCCTGGTCTATCAGCAGGCCTTGCCGGATACACTGGTTTGGAGGGGCGCACTGGCCTTCAATGAGCCAATGACCGAGTATTATCTGCGCCATCCTTCCTATAATGATTACCCTGTTGTCGGAGTGACCTGGATACAGGCAACTCAATACTGCGACTGGAGAACTGATCGTGTGAATGAAAGTATGTTGATCAAGGAGGGTATCCTCATGCAAGATCCTAATCAGACCAGCGCTAAAAACTTTAATACCGATGCTTATCTCGCAGGACAATACGAAGGTGTGGTTCGCCAGGATCTGCCTAATCTGGATCCTAACAAAACGGTTCGCAAAGCACGAATGGAAGACGGTTTCTTCTATCCAAAGTACCGCCTCCCAACCGAAGCTGAATGGGAATTTGCAGCTATGGGCCTGGTTGCAAAGGATGAACTGATCGAAAATAAACGTATGTATCCATGGCGCGGTAATTATGCCAGAAATGAAGAAAAATCCAAAAGAGGTGATCTCATGGCTAACTTCGTTCGTGGCAGAGGTGATTATATGGGAGTTTCTGGTTCCCTGAATGATGGATATCCTTTTTCTTCACCGGTTAAAACCTATTTGCCTAATGATTACGGCCTATATGACATGGCTGGTAATGTGAGTGAATGGGTTTTGGATGTTTACCGTCCTTTATCTTCGGTGGAGGTGGACGAACTCAGCCCTTACCGCGGTAACGTGTTTACCGTTCAGCAACGGGATGCCGAAGGTAATATCGCAGAAAAAGATTCGCTCGGAAGGATCCCCAGAAGGACAATGACCGCTGAGGAAAATAAGAAACGAATGAACTACAAACGGTCGGACAACCGGAATTTTCGCGATGGGGATGCACAATCCAGTATCGGATTTTCCTATGGTGAGGAAGATAATACTAAAAGTACTAACCAGATGTATTTCCAGGGAACCGGCGAAAACAAACTGGGGATTACCAGCAGCATCTCTGACCGGGCGCGTGTTTATAAAGGTGGTTCCTGGCGCGACAGAGCCTATTGGATGGTTCCGGGTACCCGCCGCTATATGGATGAAGATAAGGCCACCGATGATATTGGCTTCCGCTGTGCTATGTCGCGCCTCGGTAAAGCCGATGGCAAATAGGATGTGAAATCCGAAGATTTTTATAAAATTTATCTGCAATATCCGCAGATCTGTACAGACAGCCGGAAGGTACAACCCGGCTGTCTGTATTTTTCCCTGAAAGGCGATCATTTTGATGGCAACTTTTTTGCAGCTGATGCTCTTGCAAAAGGCAGCGCCTATGCAATTGTAGATGATCTATCAGTTGTAGCTGACCATCGATATATCCTGGTTCCGGATGTACTCGGATTTCTGCAGGATATTGCCTCTTTCCACCGGAGTAAACTTTCGATACCGGTGATCGGTCTCACAGGGACAAACGGAAAAACCACCACCAAAGAGCTTATCCATTCTGTTCTGAAGCAGAAATATAAAGCGGTTGCTACCTCAGGGAATCTAAATAATCATATCGGTGTACCGATCACTCTGCTTTCAACTGATCCGACAACGGAAATTCTCATTGTGGAAATGGGCGCCAACCACCCGGGTGAAATTGCTTTCCTGTGCAACATTGCCAAACCAACTATTGGGTTGATTACCAATATCGGAAAAGCGCATCTCGAAGGGTTCGGTTCTTTTGAGGGAGTTATCCAAACAAAGAATGAATTATATACCTGGATTAAACACAACGAGGGTAAACTGTTTGTCAATGAGGATGATCAACTGCTAAAAAAACTGGTTGAAGATTATCCCTGTTTTACCTATGGAACAAGCAAGCTTGCAGATATTTGCGGATTGGCTGCAAACCAGGAACGATACCTGTCGATAAGATGGAAGACCCGTGAGCCCGATGATTTTAACAATATCCACAGCCATCTGACAGGAGGTTATAATCTCTATAACATACTGGCTGCCATCTCAATCGGTACCCATTTCGGGTTGAGTAAAGACCAGATCAGGTCCGGAATTGAATCCTATGTCCCCGATAACATGCGGTCTCAATGGATCCAGACAAGAGACAATGTTCTCTTTTTTGATGCCTATAATGCCAATCCGTCAAGCATGGCGTTAGCTATTGACCATTTTGCATCACTCAGTCTGCCTCATTCGGTAGCTATTCTTGGTGATATGTTCGAATTGGGTTCACATTCTGCCGATGAGCATCTCAAAATAATCCAACGAACGGATCAGTCTGGTTTTGAAAAAGTATTGTTTGCCGGCCAACAGTTTTACCAGTTTGCTCCCGATTTTCAGCACCTCTTTTTTGAAAATCTGAACAATCTGAAGGATTATCTGGTTCAGAACCAGCTCAAGGGAAGCAATGTTTTGATTAAAGGATCACGCGGCATGCAGCTCGAGCAACTGGTTGGTTACCTGTGATGCGATAATTCATTGAATCTTTTTGTGTGGGCAATAAAAAATGCGGCAACAATACTGCGGTTATACCATCCGTCCAATTGAAACGGAGCAGGGTGGACCGGACCGGAATAATTGCTGTATTCCTTTTTCCATAACCGGTTAAAATCCCGATGGGCTTTTAATACAGCCATGAAAAGTGCCGGTTTGCCTTTTAGTAAATATTGTATGGCTGCGATTTCATCCAGAATTTTTCGAACCAGGAGTATTCTGGCTCGCATATCTGAGGGAAGGTTTTTTCGAAGCAGAAGAAGGTTGTTTCTGAAATTCAGATAAAGCTTTTTAGGACTCTCATTGGGCAAAGTCCCACCTCCCACATGAAAGATCAACGAATCCGGAGTGTACCAAACTTCGTACCCATTAGAATGCAATCTCCAGCACAGGTCGATCTCCTCCATATGCGCAAAAAACAACGGATCAAGTTCTCCGGAAATCCGGTAGGCATCGGTCCGGACCATCATACAGGCGCCTGACGCCCAAAATACTCTGGTTGGCTGCTCAAATTGTCCCTTGTCTTGTTCCATTGAATTAAATATCCTCCCACGGCAGAACGGGTAACCATACCGGTCAATCCATCCACCGGCCGCACCGGCATACTCGAAAAAACTGCGGTCAGAAAAACTCCTGATTTTTGGTGCCACTGCCCCTGCCAGCGGATGCTGATCCATAAAAGAAACCAATTGCCCGATCCAACCCGGGGTGACTTCCACATCCGAATTCAATAAAACAACATATTGGGATTTGATTCCATCAATTGCTAATTTATACCCTCCTGCATATCCGTAATTCCGGTCCAGAATTTTTAAAATAATTTCCGGATGTTCAACCGAAAGCCATTCACTGGTTCCATCAGAACTGCCGTTATCGACCACCACAATATCCGCAATTTCAGCTGGGGTATGGGCTTTCAGCGAAGGCAAAAACTTTTGGAGATAGGATAGACTATTCCAGCAAAGAATGATTACGGAAACCTGATTCATACCCGCAAAGGTAATTCCTCCCTACGATATTTCCATCGCCGGTGCGACCATAGCCATAAGTAGGGTTTTTGACGGATAGAAGTTTCCAGCAATTGTGCGAAGGCTGTGGTTATAGCCCCTTCCTCCGTAACGCTCACTCCATCATAAACAGGTGTTATTCTTGCCTCATAGCCCGCAAATCTTCGCTTTACCTGATCGACATAGTAGACAGGCAAACTGAAACGTTTTGCAAGCTTTTCACCTCCGGTAAAAAAGGCAGTCTCCTGATTTAGAAACATGGTATAGAACCGAATATCGCCACGTGCCGGAATCTGATCGGCAACTAAAAGCAAGACAAACGGGGAATTGTTCTCCTTTAATTCCCGGGAAATAACCCGGAGTATATCCTTCATCGGCACTAAAATAATTCCGGGTTTTTGCCTGATATTCTTCATGAGTTGGTCGGCTAACTTGCTTGACTGTGGTTTATACACACCCAGTATCCGGTAACCCGATGCCAGAATAGGCAGCACGTTCCATTCCCAATTACCGTAATGGCCGGCAATAATGATGATATTTTGCTTATGCTCATAAGCCTGTGAGATAATTTCCGGGTTTGAAAACCGGATCCGGCGGGATTGCTTATCCGGTTTTAGACGGATCATCATGACTGTTTCCAGGAAGAGTTCGGAGAAATGCTGGTAAAAGCTGTGCTCTATTTTATGTTGTTCCAAAAGGGGAAGTTCCGGTAATGAACGGCTGAGATTGGTTTTAACTACTTCTGACCGGTATCGGAAAAATGCAAAAACAACTGCATTAATCAGATAGGACAGGAATCGCAGAATAAACCCGGGTAACCAGGATAATATCCATAGAATTAGCCAGATTAGCCCGGGTATAATTCGATTCATCTTATTGGATTCTACTATTTTTTGAAGTTTTCCAAAGCTCTTGCGCCATATCCGCCATCAAAACTGAAATTATCGTAATTCCTGAGATTGGTGGTTCGTCCGTAAAGGTCATACTGCCAGTATGGATTGTAAATTTCGCCTCTGGCATCCGAGTGCAGGAGGATATATTCAATACCGGCAAGATGAGGATTATAGAATATAAACCGCTTATTGTTCTGATCCCCCAGATGATAGAATTGCCAGATTATGTAAGGATAGGCATTCGGCTCGTGCTTGTTCTCCTCAACCTGATCAGGAGCTCCGTATTTCAGCCAGGTGCGTCCCATGTCGGTTTCAAACCCGTGCTTGATCTTTGTTTTATAGGCGTCTTCGATCATGAGCACCTGTTCTTTATACCTGGTCCATTCTGCCTCGGGACTTTTATCATTCCGGGTCTTCCAGAAATTATAAAGAAATTTCTGCATCTGGTTGATTTCAGTTGTTTGCCCAATGTTTTTCGCATACTGAATTTCCATCATGGTGGATACCGGAGTAAGACTCTGGAGGTAAAATTTCAGTGAATCTAATGATGTTATCTTTTCAGCAAATGTTGAAGTGATATCAACGCCCTGAATATCAGTCAGATTAATTTGCATTCCGGGGTTACTGCGCTGAAAGAAGATCTTATTCATGGAGATAAGTTCATTATTACGATCCCGGGCTTCTACCACCAGGTTATAGTTCCCGCTTGGAAGGTCGCTTATTTGCAAAGTTGCCATGATAGGGTTGACCGTCGAGGCTTTCTGCCGTTGATACTTCGAAAAATCTCCCAAAGAGAAATTGGTTTCAAAGGATTCTAAATAATACTTGTATATAAAATCCTGATTGGCACCGATCTTCTTATCCAGATTGTATAATTCGGTATAGAAAGTCAGGGTCTTTACGGAGGACGGGAAAAAATCTCCTACGTAAGGAACCAGATCAAAGCCGCTTTTCGATAATATATTGTCTTTCTTTGTGGCTTGAAAAGATTCAATGAATTGAAAATCACTATATTTAAGGTCGGTTTTATTGAATTCCATTGCCAAAACATAGGCATTCTCTATAGGAGTTTCTTTTGAATGGTTATCTTTTAAAATCAGATCAAGCTGATAGACTCCAAAAGGAAGAGGAATCCTTTGCTGATCGATAAAGTGCGGTTGCCCTTTCGCTGTATCTTCCAGCTCTGCGCTGAGCAGATTGTACTTTCTGAAATCAATTATCTTATCATCCTTTTTAAACAGGATTGTAACTTTCAATGAGGCCTGGTAGGTGCCACGGGTGGTTTTTACATATTCAGCCGACGGCCCGAAAACTTTAAGATAGGTCTCGACGTATGGTCCTTCTACCGGACTAAAAAAGCTTGCATGGTAGAATAATGCCTGCAGCTCTTTTGCGTTTACCTGGGTTATCATCAGGAATGTGAGACAAGCCCAAAGGAATACTGCTTTTTTCATGGTCTGTGAGTTTGATGCGTTAAAACGTTATGGTGTGCTGTGGAAATAGGGGTCTCTGGTTTTATCCATCCGGTTCAGTGCAGGGTAAAAAATGCCTTTTTCTCCTGCCACGAGGCCCATCCGGAAGGAATTCTTATTCATGGTATCACTGTTATAAAACAGAACATTTCCTGACTTAACGGAAACTTCTACTTCTTTACTCCGAGGGGAGGCGTTGACAACAAACCTGGTACCGGTGACCTTAATCTTAGCCAATCCGGCAATTACAGTGAATGGATGGTCCGGGTCGGAGGTTACATCAAAACAGGCTTCACCAGTCAGCCTGATCACACGGATACCTTCAAGAAATTCACTGCCATATACCAATTTCGAACCAGGCCCAAGGTCAACCTGTGTTCCATCTGGCAGAAAAACGGATTTGGTATAGAGATCCTTATTGCGAACGATGTGCGTATTCATCTGGTAAAACCAAAGAAGTCCGGAACCGACCAGTATCAGTAAAACAGCTGCAATGCGTGCCAACCGGACCGACAGGGCAGGTTGGATATGCAACGTGGGTTGTTCTATCTGTAATTTAGACTCGATTGTATTCCAATCGCTTGAGATTTCTTCTTGATTAATGATCTGGTCTGCTGATTCCAATATCTCTTTGAGGTGATTCAACCGGTTCGCCTGATCCGGATTGCCGGATAACCAATCTTTGATTATACGGTTTTCCTTGTTACTGGTTTCCTGGTTTAAGAACCGGAATAATAATTCGTCCGTTATCATAGATTCTGTGTTTTCTTCTATGACACCTGAGCTTCATAAAACCCCCTAATGGTTCAGAGAACTTTTTTCAATTTTCCCCTTAAAATCTTTCTGGCCCTTGCCAGATGGTTCTCTACCGTTTTAATGTTCAATCCAAGGTATCCGGCGATTTCACTGTGTTTTTCACCTAAAATTGCGGATCTGGTAAACACCTCACGGCACTGGTCGGGAAGCAGGCGGATTTGCTTTTCAATTATTTCGAGCATTATCGGGTCTAACCTATCCGGGCTGGAAGGATAGGCAAACCAATTCCATATTTCTACCGGGTTGTTAACATAGATTTCCCTGATTTTCTGAGCCCTCAGCCAATTCAGTCCCTTGTGATATATCGACGAATAGAGATAGGGCTTGATTGAACCTTGAATATGGAGGGATTCTCTCTTTTCCCAGAGTTCGAGAAAAAGGTACTGAACGAGTTCTCTGGCTGTTTCGGTATCTCGGGTAAGTGAGGATCCGTAGCGGATCAACCCCTTCGAATACAGCATGAAGAGGTGTTTAAACACCTCCTTGTCGCCATTCCGCAGGCCTTTCTTCAGGTTTGAATCATCCGGGTTCAACAGCAATCAGAAATACTTCTTTAATACACTCAGAAATTCAATCTGTATCAAGCCATTAGTGGCAGCAAAGGTTTTTTCGAAAAGGTAATTCTGCCCTCCGTAAAAATCGCTGACCTGTCCGCCGGCCTGTTGGATAATTAATGTCCCCGCCGCAACATCCCACGGCTTGAGGTGATATTCCCAAAAAGCATCATACCGCCCGCACGCAATATAGGCCAAATCCATTGCTGCAGATCCCAGCCGCCTGATTCCGTGAGTGCATTCCATTAATTCCCTGAGAGATCCCATGTAGGCATCGACTAAGGAAAAATCGGTATAGGGAAAACCGGTCGCAACAAGTGCCTGGCTCAAACTGCTTCGGGAGCTTGTGCGGATGGTTTTTCCGTTTAATTGCGCCGGCCCGTTCTTCCAGGCTGAAAAACATTCATCCTGTATCGGGTCATAAATAACCCCGATAACCAATTCCTCATTTTCCATCAGAGCAATGCTGATGGAAAAGGGTATTACTCCGTGGATAAAATTGGTCGTTCCATCTAAAGGATCTACAATCCAGTTATAAACAGCCCCGCGATGGGTATAAGTGCCTTCTTCGGCAATAAAACCAGCCTCGGGAAGGATCATTGCCAATCCATCCAGTAATTGTTTTTCTGATTGCTTGTCAACATCAGTAACAAAATCCATCTGCCCTTTAGTCTCGATCATGCCCTCATTAAGCTTGCCGGTCATGCTCTTCAGAAAGAGACCTGTCTTTTTTGTCAATACAATAACGGAGTCGGTGAGGTCGGAATAATTCATATAATTAGGTTGATATGCTGATTGCAGATTTTAGAATGCTAAGGTAGCGGATTAGTGCTGATCATTTTAGCTGTAATCATACCATTATTTTCAGGACCGCAAAGGAAAACAAGACCGGGATGGTGGAGGAATTCAGGTTGAGTTTCCGTTAGGATTTCGACATAATTATCTGTGAATCCGGTCATTGTCCCATCAGACTTTTGCCGTTCAAAGATGACTGTTCTATTCTGTCCGATCTGGCTTATGCAGAATTCCTGTTTAAGCTTGTTCCCAATTATATGCAGGGCATGACTTCTTTCGTCCCGGATCCGGTTCGGGATTTTTCCGGCCATGCTGGCTGCGGGAGTTCCTGGACGCTCAGAATAGGTGAAAACATGCAGATAGGAGAGGGGAAGGCTATTTATAAACCGGCAAGCTTCATTGAAATCCTCATCAGTTTCACCAGGGAATCCCACGATAACATCCGCACCGATGCAGGCGTCGGGCATCTTTGTCTTGATTTTTAATACACGGTCGGCGAAAAAGGCAGTGAGGTAGCGCCTTTTCATCAGTTTCAGAATTTTATCCGATCCTGATTGCAGCGGGATATGAAAGTGAGGCGCAAACCGTTTTGATCCGGCAACAAATTGGATGAGTTCATCTGTAATCAGATTAGGCTCAATCGAAGAGATCCGGAACCTGAGTATGCCATTTACTTCATCAAGTTCTTTGGCTAATTCGGTAAAGGTTTCTCCGGTAGTTTTCCCAAAGTCTCCGATATTAACACCCGTAAGTACAATTTCCCTCAATCCCTTGTCAGCTAATTCTTTGGCCTGCTCAACGATACTGCTGATTTCGGGATTCCGGCTTTTCCCCCGGGCCTTTGGGATGGTGCAATAAGTGCAAGGGTAATCACACCCATCCTGTACCTTAAGAAATGCACGGGTTCGCTCAGTGGTGGAATGTGCCGGAAAGAATTTCTGATCTTCGATGATTTCACAGCTGTGCACCTCTGCATGACCCTTCTTCCGGGTATCGGTGAGATATTTGATCAAGTCAAACTTGTCGTTGGTCCCAAGAACCAGGTCCACGCCCTTCCAGGATGCAATCTCATCGGGATTTAATTGAGCATAACAACCCATCGCTACTATATAACTTTCCGGAGAAACTTGCATCGCCTTATGGATAGCCTGTTTGGTTTTCCGGTCGGCCGAACCGGTTACACTGCAGGTGTGTATGACAGTAATATCAGCATGGCTGCCGAAAGGAACTCTTTCAAATCCGGATTCCTCCAGCTGACGGCCGATTTCACTGGTTTCGGAGAAATTCAGTTTACACCCCAGTGTATGAAAAGCTACCTTTTTCAAATCATCAATTGTAAATGTTAAAGCAGGTTGCTGGCCAGTTCTGCCAGGTGGCTCCTTTCGCCATGAACCAAATTAACATGAGCAAAGACATCCTGACCTTTTAGTTTGTCAGTCAGATACGATAGTCCGTTGGATTTCAGGTCAAGATATGGAGAGTCGATCTGGTGAATATCACCCGTGAAAACTATTTTTGTTCCTTCGCCGGCTCTGGTAATAATGGTTTTAACTTCGTGCGGGGTCAGGTTCTGTGCTTCGTCAACAATAAAGAAAACTTTACTGAGGCTTCGTCCGCGGATATAAGCTAAAGGCGTGATTATCAGTTTTTCTTCCTGCAATAATTGATCTATTTTCAGGAATTCCTTGCTCCGGGCATCAAACTGATGACGTATGACAGAAAGATTATCAAACAGTGGCAGCATATAAGGTTCAATTTTTTCCTGGGCATCGCCGGGCAAATATCCGATGTCACGGTTTCCCAGCGGGATAATCGGGCGGGCCAGATAGATCTGAAGGTAATCACGGCGTTGCTGCAATGCCGCAGCCAGGGCAAGAAGGGTTTTCCCGGTACCGGCTTTCCCTGTGAGACTGACTAAATTAATATCAGGCCTTAACAATGCATCAAGAGTTATAGTCTGCTCGGCGTTTCTGGGTTCGATTCCATAGCATTTTTGTTTTTGAACCACATGAAGTGCACTCGTCCGGATATCAAAAATGGCCAGTGCTGTTGATTGATTACCTTTCAATACCATATACTGGTTTGACATAGGATCCATTCCCAGGTTAAACTCTTCAACTGACACTCCTTCCGGGGAATTGTACAATTTAGCAATCACATCGTCGTCCTGATTTTCGATGGTTGGTATCCCTTCATGCAGGTATTCAATATTGGTTACCTGACCAGCCTTATAATCCTGGGCAGTTAAACCGAGAGCTTTTGCCTTGATTCTGAGATTGATGTCCTTGGTAACAAGAATGACTTGTTTGTCCGGATTTTTATTTCTGGTATAATCTGCAATGGCGAGAATCCTATGATCTGCAATTTTTTCCTCAAAGGATTCCTCCATCTCCCTCGAAAATGGCTTGCCCGTTTCTATAAACAGCCTGCCTAAACCCCTGCCAAGACTGATCCCCTCAGTAAACAGCATCTCACCAGACAGCTGATCGAGTTCACGAACAAATTCCCTTGCCTGAAAATTGATCTGGTCATTCCCCTTCTTAAATTTGTCGAGTTCTTCCAGAACCGTGATCGGCAGAATAATATCATGTTCCTCAAACTGATAAATACACTTGTAATCGTGCAGCAACACATTAGTATCCAGCACAAAGATTTTCTTCTGATTCATCATGATTTTGTACTTCTTTCTTGTTAAATATAGTAAAATTGCATTCGATGAAGTATAAAGAAACAACAGATTGGCTTTTTTCCCAACTTCCGATGTATCACCGCGTCGGCAAGTCGGCTTACAAAGCTGATCTCAAGAACTCTCAAGTGCTTGATAAACACTTTGGTTTTCCCCACAGGAACTTTCATAGTATCCATATTGCGGGAACCAATGGGAAAGGTTCGGTTTCCAATATGCTGGCGGCAGTTTTGCAACAATCGGGTTACCGGGTCGGTTTATATACCTCACCGCACCTGATCGACTTTCGGGAAAGAATCCGGATTAATGGGGAGATGATCCCTAAAAAGGAGGTTATTGCTTTCATCGAAAAAAATAAACCACTTCTTGAGGAGTTAAAGCCCTCGTTTTTTGAAATGACAGTTGCCCTGGCATTTGACTATTTCTCAAAACAGGATATCCAGGTGGCGATTATCGAGGCCGGGCTCGGGGGACGGCTCGATTCGACCAATATTATTGATCCGGTTTTATCTGTCATAACCAACATCAGCTTTGATCACATGGATCTTCTGGGAGATACTCTTGAAAAGATCGCTTTGGAAAAAGCCGGGATTATCAAGCCGGGAATCCCGGTAGTGGTTGGTGAAAAGGATAGGGAAACCCGGAAGGTCTTTGAAGATAAGGCCGCAGAACTTGGATCGCCGGTTTTCTTCGCGAATGATTTTTTCCAGGTACCTTATTCAATTCTTTCGAATGAGAACAGGCAATATTTTCAGGTGATGAAGGGCCGGAAAAGTGTCTATCCTGAACTTTACAGCGATCTTCTTGGATTTGTTCAGCGCAAGAACCTTCCGGTGGTTCTTGAGGTTCTGGAGTTGTTAAAACTCAGGGACTGGAATATTATTGATGAAAACATCTATGAGGGATTATCAAAAGTTAAGGCATTAACCGGATTCAGCGGCCGATGGGAAATCATAGGCCATAATCCGAAAGCCGTTGTTGATACCGGTCATAACATTGATGGAATCAAACAGGTTGTTTACCAGATAGAAAATACCCGGTTCAAAAACCTGCATATCGTTTACGGTGCTGTAAACGATAAGGAGATCGATAAAATACTTCAGGTTTTGCCGACATCTGCCAGGTATTACTTCACCATGGCTTCTATTCCACGGGCGCTGGATGTGCAGGTACTGGCAGCCAAGGCTGCATTTTACGGACTTCAGGGATCCATTCATCAAACGGTGCCAGAAGCGCTTGCCGCTGCAAGAAAATCGGCAGTAACAGGCGATCTTGTATTGGTTACCGGCAGCACTTATGTGGTGGCGGAGGCGCTAGGCAATGCATAGCTTTCGTTTCCTTAAAAGACATAAGGGATATGTAATAATAAACCTGATCGGCTTTGCTACAGGATTGGCTGCTTGTCTGATGATGATTTCCTATCTGAAGTATCAGACCGAATTTGATTCTTTTCACGTAAAGAAGGATCGGATATACAGGGGCCGGGCTGTTATTCAACTGGCCGGAAAAGAAAACACGACAATTCATATGCCTGGTTTATTGGGTGAAGCAGCTAAGCTTGAAGTCCCGGGTATTGAATCTTCTGTGAGGCTTAATTCAAATTTGCGATACGAGATTCTCTGTGGCGATAAGAAATACACTGACCAGAAACTCTATTATGCTGATTCAACTTTTTTTGATGTCTTCTCTTTCAAATTAGCCAGCGGAAATCCAAAGGAGGCACTGAAAGCACCCTTCTCGGTAGCACTAACCAAACATACCGCCAGGAAGTTTTTCGGAGATTCAGATCCGGTTGGCCAGACATTGCTAATCAATGATTCGCCATACAGAGTAACCGGCATATTAGATGATCTGCCCGACAATTCTCATATAGCCTTTGATCTGCTCGCCTCATTATCATCCCTTACCCATAGTGATGACAATATTGTCGAGAGAGAGGGCTTCACTTTTCCTACCTATTTTCTACTCAAGGAGGGTATTAATCCCCAAACAGTTCTACCCCAGCTGAATCAGGTGTTTGACCGTATAGTTCAACAGAGATACGGGAAAGCCGGTATTACCGGTGATTTATTCCTTCAGCCACTGTCAACCATTCATACAACTCAACTTCAGGCAACAGATTATGCAAAAACCACCCCGAAAAGTACTTTGATCCTCTTTACGGCAATGGCGATTTTCATTCTATTGGTTGGGGTTATCAACTTCATTAACCTGACTACGGCATTATACGAACAAAGATCGAAGGAAATCGGAATTAAGAAAGTCTTAGGTGCCACCCGTTCACAATTGTTTTGGCAGACTATGCAGGAGACCTCTGTTTTGGTAGTAGCTGCTCTTCTTATCGCCTTGTTAATGTGTGAATTACTTGATGGATTGGTGGAAAGTAGGTGGGCTCTCAATCTCCCATTGTTTTATAAAACGGATGTGATTTGGACAGGATGGCTGGTTGTTGGGACCGTCGTAATTATCATTTTGTCAAGTGCTTATCCAAATTGGTACCTCTCCAGGATGAATCCGGGCACTATACTGAAAGAAGAATCCATCAACCGTTCCCGGAAATTTGGTCTGGCAAAAATGCTTGTTTTAATCCAATATGGTCTCTCTGTTTTTATTATCTGCCTGATGCTCTTGTTCTCCGCCCAATTGAAATATGTTTCAAAAGCCGATCTTGGATTTGATCTGAAACAGGTTATTGTTTATGAGAATCTTACCGATCAGGTTATTGCCAGCTATGCTTTCTTAAAAAGCAGGATATTGCAATATCCATCAGTAGCCAGTGTGACTGCTTCCTTTTCTATTCCGGGGAAATACAGGATTGCTAATTCGGTGGTTTATAAGCATGGAAGTTCGGCGGCAAGTGGCATACTTATTAATGTTAATCGTGTTCAGCATGATTACCTTAAAACGTATGGGATTCAGCTTATCCAGGGCGATGATTTTTCGAGATTGCACCTCCGTGACTCATCAAGCTTCCTGATCAATCAGGAGGCAGTTAAGCAGCTCGGACTAGAAAATCCGGTGGGTGAAGAAATTGTATTGAGGGGTGTTAAAGGGAAAGTGATAGGAGTAGTTAACAATTTCAGGACCAAGCCGCTCTATTCTGACTTCGACAAGGAAATTCTCACTATGCAGAGTGACCGTTTTAATTTCCTTTCTATCCGTTTAAAGCCGGGATATGGAATGCAGGATTTAAAAAACATTGAATCGATACTAACAGGGACCGATCCTGGTTATCAGCCTGTTTCATTCTTTGTTGAGGATATGTACCGTGGTTTTTACCAGCGCGAGGAAAACCAGGTTCAATTGATTTTTTCCGCGGCTATTGTTGGAATCATTCTGTCGATCATGGGGTTGATAAGCCTGATGGTATTGAGTTTGAAAAAGCAAAGAAAAGAGATCGGGATCCGGAAAGTTTTCGGAGCTTCAGGAGCCAGTGTATTTTTTCTGTTGATCAACAGGATGATAAAATGGGTGATTCTCTCTAATCTGATTGCCTGGCCACTTGCGTATGTGGTAGCCGGGAATTGGTTGAATCGCTTTGCATACAGAATCCAGATCCTCCAGGAGTGGCCCTCATTTTTATTGGCTGGAGGCTTGGTGGCACTTCTAACGTTTCTGGCTATAAGTATCCAGACATATAGTGTTTCACGAATGAGTCCGGCCGAAGTGATCCAGAGGGGTTAAATTGAATGGATCGGAACAGTGTGGTAATCGTGCGGCGATGTCCTCGGTTTGTCCGACATAGTATCGGTCCAAAATTTCCGAATAGAGTATGTAAACATAGAACATACCTATATAGATGCGCAACCTTGGTTTGAATGTAAAAACCAAGTCGCTTTTTTACGGAAAATCATTCAAAGGAGGGCAAAAAAAAGCCTCCCGAAGTGGAAGGCTTTTCACCGTGGGCGCTACTGGATTCGAACCAGTGACCCTCTGCTTGTAAGGCAGATGCTCTGAACCAGCTGAGCTAAGCACCCGAAAGCGGTGCAAAGATATATCCTTTTTGGATGCCTGCAAGGGTTTTTAAAAAAAAGATATTTTTCCATTTGTTTCCGAATCGAGCATCTATATGGGTATGCTCCTGGGATTGGGAGTATTATGGGTAGTAACTGAAATTATCCACCGTGGCAAGCCTCATGAGGATCGACGAAAACTTTCTGTTGCCGGCATTCTTGCCAAGGTTGATGTACCTACTGTTCTGTTCTTTCTCGGCATCCTGATGGCTGTTGCAAGCTTATCTTCTGCCGGTCACCTGAACCTGTTATCAAAATGGCTTGATGAGAAAGTTGGCGATATCGCCACACCTGAAATGGTCAGTGTGGCAGCCATGGGACTGGAAAAAATTGATTTCATCTGGTACCTGAAAAAGATCAGTTGGCTGGCAATTATCGGCTACTTGTCAGGAGCGGCAGTCTATTGGCTGCAGGCCCAGATAGTTTAATCCCTATGAAACACAATACAGGTTCGGGCCTATCGATAATCGTTAGAAATAATACCAAATAGTACTGTATTTTTCGGGATGTTCATTGTGCTGGTCCAGACGCTGCAGGTAATCAAATATCGGAGTGTCAGTATAAAGATAGTCATCAACAAATGTAACACGGGATTCCCATGGATAAAACCGGTATACCCTTTCGCCTGAAGGAGTAATCATGATAATTTCATGGTCCTGCCAGGCACGGAGATGTGATTTCCCAAGTTTGGGGACATTGAAAACCGGTTCATCGGTCCTTACCATACCGGAAAGAAACCTGGCCTCCTCCTTCCGTTCCTGCTGGATTCGGGCTATCGGCACACGAAAATCGTCTGTTTCTGTTTTGCCTTTGGTATTAAATGAGTAATATGGATCGACCCCTGCAAGTTTTAAAGCACGTCGAAGAGCGCTGGTTTCATACCGGTGACTGTTATAATAGGTGAAAACCTGCTGATTATCACGGATTTTCACGACAATAACTAACCGTAATAAGATTCTTCTATTAATCGCTCCATGTGGCATAAACCACAGGAATACAGGTACTTGTCACGCCAGTATTTATTTCTGAATTTTAACATTAC
>Ga0265292_1000653_pt1 | contig 42731 bp, 45 predicted proteins | sample Munlanlewell296A_FD_189080 | JGI IMG/M metagenome (GOLD analysis project Ga0265292, IMG submission 189080) | Leachate microbial communities from a municipal landfill in Southern Ontario, Canada - Leachate well 296A | ecosystem: Engineered > Solid waste > Landfill > Unclassified | place: Canada... | reverse complement strand
GTGTGTTGTATTGACGGCTTATTTGTTGTTTTGGAAATATAGAGCGCCCGCATTGGAAATTGAATATGTGATTTTCCAAACACATGGTCGGTTAAAATAACTTCTCGTTTTGATTCTTCTTTGCGCATTGTGCCGTCAGGGTTAAGAAGTGTAAAAATCTCAATCCATGCCGCATCAACTTTTCCCCCATGTTTTGTCGCAATGTTTTTCCAAAAGTCCAAAAGCATTTTTGAAATTTCTTCTTTCGTTAAATTTTCTTCTGCTGTTTCTCCCAACGCCGTTCTTTTTGGCGTATCAATCAAACCCTCTCCCTCAACCCAAAAACCCGTATCGTTTGCAAGAATGGGAACACTCATTTTTCCAAAGTAAGCTCGCGCCTTTATCTCTGAGTTTTCCGCTAACGTTTTTCCATTCTCTTCTGGTTCGATGTGTTCAAGTCCAAAATCTTTTGGAGTATAAATCTTAATATCTAACCCTGTTTGTGTTAAAAGGTTTTTAAATCTTTGTATTTTCGCCTCGTTATGGGTGGCAAGAAATATTTCTTTTTTCATAATGTTATAAGAACTCAACCTCTTTTCCGTCGCCCACAAAAATATATCTACCGTCTTCAACAAATATTCCCTGCCCATCTCGCAAGATACGCAATGGATATTTTAGAATTTTCATTTTCTCTCTCACCTTTTTTTCTGTCTCATCTTTATAATGAGCTTTTAAAACAAACGGAACATAATTAAGGGCGATGAAATCAGTAACATCAAAACGCCCTTTTCCAGTATCATCCCAGTTGGCCACTTCAATAGATGGACACATCATATATGCCCCTGCACTGGTACCTATGTATATTTTCCCCTCTTCTAACAACTCTTTTAATATTTCTGCAAAACCAGTTTCCCTAATTGCTCTGATAAGATAGAAACAATTGCCTCCTTCCATGTGGATAATATTTTTATCTTTAAAAAAGTTTTTTATTTCTTCCTTTGTTTTGCCCTCTATATCTATTTCTTCAAAATTATAACCATTGTCTCTTATGGCATATTTTAGTTTTCGACTAAAATCTCCTCTATCACCCTTTGAGGCAGTAGTAATATATCCGATTTCCATTTTGTCTTTAGAAATACCAGTTAATTTATAACCATATTTCAATAAAAAACTTAAATCCGATGCAAGTATTAATTTCATGGTGTTAATTAATTAAGAATATATTCCCATCCCGGTTTCCACTGTTTTGTTCTTCGCCAATCGGTCGCAAATGCTTCTTCCCATGTTAGTTTTTTAAGAAGAACATCTAGCGCAAGCTGCGGGGCTTTGTGAGCAACAATTGCTATAGACTTCCCATCATAATTCTTTTTTAAATCATCTAGAAAACATTTTACGCGTTCTTTTACCATTTCATAACTTTCTCCGTTCAGTATGGGGATGGTAATTGATTGTTCTTGTAATGGTTCAACTACATCTGACGATTTTCCATTATAATCACCATAATTACACTCTCGAAGACGCGCGTCGGGAATAATTTTATATTTATCTCCCCACGTTAGTTGTGCCGACTCAACTGCGCGTTTTAAATCGGAGACAAAAACAACATCAAAATTTCTGTCTTTTGTGAGTAACCCTAATTCCTTCGATTGTTTTATGCCCAGTTCCGAAAGCTCGACATCAAACCAACCAGAAGAAAGACCCCTTTCATTATCTGTGGTAGTGCCATGAACAAAATAGGTTATTTTAACAGCCATAAAAATTTTTGGTGCGCACTGAGGGGATTCCCTCCGAAGGCGGGCAGGAAACCCAACCTACTCGGTTTATCCCGTACAAATCTTACACAGATTTCAACGGACCATAGTATAAATCTAAAGATTAATTTGTGGGCACACAAGGGATTGAACCTTGGACCTTCTCGGTGTAAACGAGACGCTCTACCACTGAGCTATGTGCCCAAAAAATTTGTATGGGATGTAAACGGATAAATTATATCCCATATAATTTATCCTCTTCCCAACTGAGCCCCGCCTACCGTCGGGCAGGTAAGCGCGCTTAAATAAAAATTGTTAAATCTTTTCTTGATAATCTAATAAAAAATTACCGGTCGGCTCGGCAGGATTCGAACCTGCAACCAATTGTGTATAAGACAATTGCTCTACCATTGAGCTACGAGCCGATAATTTTTGTCGCGTTGAGCTCTGCCTACCAGCAGGCAGGTAAGCGCGCATCACCATATCTGCTTTTCCTAGCATATCATTCAAACATCCAAGTTTACAAGTCTTCAGATATTAAAAACCCCCGCTTTTAAGCAGGGGTTTTTATTTACCCCGTTAGAAGCAGAACGCCCCGCGGCTTGCCGCAGGGATGAATGTCGATCAGTTTTGGCGAACACGAGGTTTAATGCCTCGTATGAGCTTCTAACGGGGTTTATTTCATCACTATTTGTTTTATTCCCGATGCCTTAATAATTTCATTAAATTCTTCCTGTTCAATTGTCTCATTCTCCATAAGTTTTTTCGCAATAATATCGAGTGTATCTTTGTTCGTGGTAATAATTTTCTTCGCTGTCTCAAGTGATTTTTTCATAATCACATTCATTTCTGCATCAATCATCTCTCCCGTTTTTTCAGAATAATCTTTTTCCGAAGAAATCTCACGCCCCAAAAACATGAGCTCATGACTTTTTCCAAGTGTTCGCGGACCAATGAGATCGCTCATTCCATATCGCGTTATTGCCTTATGTGCGAGTTCGGTCGCGTATTGAATATCACTCGATGAGCCAGTACTTATATCTTTGAATATAATTGACTCTGCGGCATACCCGCCAAATGACACTGCGAGATCAGCAAGAAATTGTGCTTTTGTTTTCAGTCGTCGTTCTTCAATCGGAAGTTTTAATGTATATCCTCCCGCCATACCACGACTAATGATTGTCACTTTATGTACCGGATCGCTGTCCTTTAGTGTTGCTGCAACAAGTGCGTGTCCTGCTTCGTGATATGCGGTAATTTCTCTTTCTTTTTGTATCGTCACGCGTGAACGTCGTGCGGGACCAAGTAACACTTTTTCAATTGAACTCAATATATCATCTTGGGTTACTTTTTTTCTTCCTGCCCGTGCGGTTACAATTGCCGCTTCGTTTAAAAGATTCGCAAGGTCTGCGCCAGCAAAACCTGGTGTACGCGTCGCAACCACTTTCAAATTTACTGATTCATCAAGCGGTTTTCCTTTTACATGAATTTTTAAAATATCCTCGCGATCATGAAGGTCGGGCATATCAAGCATTACGCGCCTATCAAAACGTCCTGGGCGAAGAAGTGCTTGGTCCAAAATATCGGGACGATTTGTCGCCGCCATCACAATCACGTTTGTGTCGCGATCAAATCCATCCATCTCAACAAGTATTTGGTTTAATGTCTGTTCGCGCTCATCGTGCCCACCACCCAATCCAGCTCCACGTTCTCGTCCTACTGCATCTATTTCATCAATAAAAATAATTGAAGGGGCTGCTTTTTTTGCGGTTTGGAATAAATCACGAACACGCGATGCGCCAACCCCCACAAACATTTCAACAAATTCCGATGCTGAAAGATGGAAGAAGGGAACATTGCTTTCTCCCGCAACTGCGCGAGCGAGAAGCGTCTTCCCGGTTCCCGGGGGACCCATAAGTAACACTCCGCGAGGAATTTTTGCACCAATATCTAAAAACTTTTTTGGATTTTTCAAAAAATCCACCACTTCTTCTAATTCCTCTTTTGATTCTTTGAGACCCGCAACGTCTTTAAATGTAATTTTGTCTTTATCTTGGGCAAAAAGACGAATATTTATTTTCCCAAATGAAAGCGCCTGATTCGCCCCACCCTTCGCTTGCCGAAAGATAAACCAAAACAAAAAAATCATAAAAAATATTGGGAGTAATGTTGGAATTAAAATACTCATCCAATATTTAAATCCACTTGGATCTTCAACGGTAATATTTACTTTTCTTAATTTCTCTTTATCAACACCATAATTCGAAAGCGTTTCCACAATTCCACTTTCACTTTCTTTTTTTGAAATAGCCGCGGAGTCATCACTAAGTGTAATTTTTAAATCGTTGCCACTAATTAAAATACTTTTTACTCCGTCGGTATTCACTTTATCAGCGAGCTCGCTCATATTCATTGTTTTTGGTGGTGTTCCCTCCATCTCAAAAATGAATGAGAAAATCACCGTAACAAACAACAACAAGGTAATTGCGAAAATCAGATTTTTACTTAAATTTTTCATATGTTTTCCACTATCATAACGCATTGGCGTTTTTCTGTAAAATGAAAACAAAAAAGCCGTGCAATACACGGCTTTCTATTAAATTATTTTTTGAGCTCAATGAAGTATTTTATCCTCTTTGAAATCGAGTCAAAATCAAACTCCGCTTCCGGTTTGAAATCTAGAGAAATCTCTTTGTTATTCGGCAGCATTATTTTTGCTGTCACTACTTTTGGTCCATTTTTTCTTAAGGGCGTGCGATCTACAGTAAACATTCTTATTTCCTCACGTTTCTGGAGTTTCTGTAAAACGCTATTTACAGTTCCTTGAAGAGAATCAATTCTCTTCTGAAAATTCCTTCCATAGATAACCAAGGTATTTCTCCTTCTTAAGGTGATTAAATTGTTAGTTAAACAGCTGGTCCTATAATAAAATAGATCTATAGATAATGCAAGACCTATCAAAAACCCCGCGGGTGGCGGGGTTTTAAGCGGTGTTTTTATTATTTCAACTTCAAAAGTATCTTTCTTTCTGCCGGAACTAAGCTTTCCACCATAAACGAGTATTCTTTTCCGATACTAAGTTGTTTTTTCATTTCTTCTACACTTCCAAATGAGGCAACGTGCACTTGGCCCTGTATTTCACCATCGAGATTTACAATCGCACCAAATGGGTGAAAACTATGCACCATTCCAGAAAATTCTTGTCCTTCTTTATATTTATCTCCCGCGTTTGTCCATGGATCGCTGCGAAGCGCTCGAAGCGACAATGAAATTTTTCCGTCTCTAATGTCGGTAATTTTTGCCTTTACCGCGTCATCAATTTTTACAATTTCTTTTGGATTTTCAACAATACGATATCCAAGTTCTGATATATGAATTAATCCTTCAAGTGCGGGATTGTCAGTGAATCGGATAAATACTCCAAAATCGGCAACACCAGAAACCACCCCATCAATGATTTGTCCTACCTGATAATTTTGTACTAATTCTTTTGTGCTTACTTCAGTCGCTGCTTTTTCAGAAACAATGAGTTTATTGGTGCGAGGATTTACATCAATGATACGCACATCAACTTCTTTTCCCACAAGTTCTTGCAATACCCTTCCTATCTCTTCTTTATTATTTATCGCTCTTCCTTCAAGGCCATTTCCTAACTGTGAAACAGGTAAGAAGGCGGGAAGTCCGCGAAGTTCGCCAAGCAACCCTCCTTTATTGAATGCGGTAAGTTTTACTTTTACTATTTCCTCCTGGTCTCTCAAATCTTGTACCTCTTCCCATGCCTTCTGCTTATCTGCTTGAGTAAGAGAGAGTTCAATATACCCATCTTCGTTATCAATCTGCACCACTTTTGCGCCGATCATGTCGCCAGGTTTCAAACTTTTTATTACCTCGCGGGCATTTTGAAGTTCCCCGCGATATACCGCTCCCACACCATTCACGCCTAAATCAATAGTCATCATGCGCACTCCTTTTTCGATGACAGCGCCCTGCACTAAATCTCCGACATGGAGTAAATTTAACGCTCCGAGTTCGGATTTCACAAAATCGTTTGGTGTCTGATCTTCTTGTTTTATTGCATTCATAAACAAATTACGTACTTTCTAAGATATGAGAAAAGCGTCGATGTGTCAATCCCGTAGTAGTCCGCCAATTGGCGGATCACTCACGGGATCAACCCAGTAGTGCCTACCTGCCGGTAGGCAGGGCAGGCGGGTACTACTGGGTCAACTCAATAAAATTGTGTAATTGAAAATATAATATTTTTGGCGTAAACTAGAATAGTAACAGTAAGGTGCGTTTATTTTTTTATGATTATTACATACCAAGGAGACAATTATTTTAAAATTCAGTCAGGAGACTTAGTGGTGCTTATTGACCCAACAAACGGCCGATCGTTTCGTGGCGCTACGGTGGTAGTAAACACCACCCTTCCCTCCTCAACTGAAGCGCCGAAGGAAAATGAGTGTTTTTGGATTGAACACCAAGGAGAATATGAGGTGCAGGGAATCCGTGTTGATGGATGGAGCGCAGGAAACGAAGACGAAACGGAAAAGACAATTTACAGAATTCTTTTTGAAGATATTTCGATTGTGGTATTGGGACACCTTTCAAAAGAACCCGCACAAAGTATTTGGGAACACCTCGAGCATCCAGATGTACTTATTATTCCTGCGGGAGGAAAGCCGTGGATCTCACCGGCAGCAGCGGCAAAATTTGTGCGTCAAGCCGAACCAAGTATAATAATTCCATCACTCACTTCGGATCCAAAATTATTTCTCAAAGAGTTAAATAAAACCTCATCTCCAAAAGAGGAGAGGTTTGTATTTAAGAAAAAGGATCTTGTTCCTAACGCAATGATTGTTAAGTGCCTAGAATCCCGTTAATGATAGTTTTTTTATTATTAATAAAATCAAAACACATGTTCTTCATAGAAATAAAATGGTGTGCGAGGTATATATAAAAAACGTACGAAAACACGTGTGTTTTCTATCATTAACGGGACGAATCAAAACAAATTAATCCCATGTCAGTTTCTTTTTACTATAATGCAAAAAAATTCATAAGGGATATTCAACGATCAGATACGGCAAGAAGAAAAAAATGGTTTATCGGCGGGTCTGTTGTCTCTGTATTGTTTATTCTTTTGCTTTGGGTAATGTACGTAAGTATCGATTTTCCAAAAATAGAACCCCCCGTATCAGAGATACAAAAAAACGTACAAACTGAAGAGAAAAAATCAGACGAATCAATATTTAGTGTATTTGGAAGGGGTATTAAAAACATTTCGGATGATTTTAAAAAACAGTACAATACATTTAAAGAATCAGTAGGAAAAAATTTCAGCTCGTTCAAGGGGGATGTGCAAGAAAAAAATACAATGTACATTCAAGGAGCGCGACTTAATTTTGTCTTCGATAAACTCGATCCAATTCCTCCAACGCGCCTCCCATAATTTATGAATCCCGTTAGAAGTCGCGACCACGAAAATTTACTTAACTCAATGTATATGAATACTAGTCGAACAACAATTATCAATCATGGACCGTATCGTTTATTCGCGGTCTACTTCTAACGGGATGAAAAAGGAAATAGAAAAAGAAAAACCAAAACAAATAGGTCGCATAGACGACCGCGAAATCACCGATGAATTAAAAGAATCATATCTTGATTATGCAATGTCGGTTATTGTTTCACGCGCACTTCCCGATATTCGTGATGGATTAAAACCTGTGCAAAGAAGAATTCTGTGGTCTATGTGGGAAGCGGGACTTACCGCCTCTGCAAAATTCAGAAAATCAGCAAATGTAGTTGGGGGTGTTATGGCACACTATCATCCACACGGCGACGCCTCTATTTACGATGCACTCGCTCGTATGGCGCAAAATTTCTCGCTTCGTTATCCATTAATTAATGGGCAGGGAAACTGGGGATCGGTTGATGGGGATTCACCTGCAGCAATGCGTTATACCGAAGCAAAATTATCAAAAATTTCTGAAGAACTCTTGAATGATATCGAAAAGGAAACGGTTGATTGGCAAGGAAACTATGATAATTCAAAAAATGAACCTAAATATCTTCCCGCAAAACTTCCGCATCTTTTATTAAACGGAACAATGGGTATTGCGGTTGGCATGGCAACAAGTATTCCTCCACACAATCTTGGTGAACTTGCCGACGGTATTATGTATCTCGCTGAAAACCCCGACACTGATGTAAAAGAACTTATGAGGTTTATTCCCGGACCCGATTTTCCGACGGGAGGAATTATTTATGATCGTAAGGCAATTGAAGAAGCGTATGCAACAGGGAGGGGAGCGGTCACTATGCGTGGCGTTGCGCAAGTTGAAGAACGAAAGGGAGGAAGTTTTCAAATTATTATTACTGAGATCCCTTATCAAACAAACAAAGCGACACTCGTTACAAAAATTGCCGAGCTTGTTCAAGAAAAACGCATTGAAGGTATTCGTGATCTTCGCGATGAATCCGACAGAGACGGTCTTCGTGTAGCAATTGATTTAAAACAAGACAGTTCGCCACAAAAAATATTAAATCAATTGTATCAATACACCGAACTTCAAAAGAATTTTTATTTCAACGTACTCGCACTCACCGACGATCTTCGTCCAGAGATTCTTTCGTTAAAAGACATTCTTTCGGCATACCTTGATCACCGAAAAATTGTAATTCGGAGAAGAACTGAATTTGATTTAAGAAAAGCAGAGGAACGAGCACATATTCTTGAGGGATTAGTAAAAGCACTCGATGCGATTGATAAAATTATTTCAATAATTAAAAAATCAAAAGACAAGGAAGACGCCGCAGTAAACTTAATAAAAAATTTCAAACTCACTCCCGTACAGGTACAAGCAATTCTTGAAATGAAGTTACAGACCCTCGCCGCACTTGAGCGACACAAACTTGAAGCAGAACTCGCTGAAAAGAAAAAAATTATTACAGAGTTACAAGCAATTTTGAAGAGTCCAAAAAGAATTGTTGAGGTAATTCATAAAGAACTTGAAGAAATAAAGAAAAACTTTTCTGATGACCGAAGAACAAAAATAGTGGTTTCAAGCCTTAAAGAATTTAGAGAGGAAGATCTTATTCCAAACGAAGACGCAATTATTACTTTAAGTCGCGATGGATATATTAAGCGCATGCCACCAACGAATTTTAAGTCACAAAAACGTGGCGGAAAGGGACTTATTGGGTTTGAACTAAAAGAAGAGGATCTCATCGAAACGTTCGTTTCGACAAATACACACGATAATATTCTTTTCTTCACTAATCGTGGAAAAATGTTCCAGACAAAAGTGTATGAAATTCCCGTTGCACAACGCACTGGAAAAGGGAAGTCAATTTATAATTATCTTGAGATTCCTGCAACTGAAAAGGTAACCGCGATTGTCTCTTATCCTGACTCTGATACGCAAGATAAAAATAAATGCCTTGTGATGATTACCAGGGAAGGAAATATAAAAAAGACGCAACTCAAAGAATTTGAAAACGTAAGACGAAGCGGGATCATCGCAATTAAACTCAACGAAGGAGATGATTTGAAGTGGGTAAATGTTTCTTCGGGAAACGATGAAATCATTCTTTCTACCGCGCTCGGGCAAGCAATACATTTTAAAGAAAAGGACGTGCGACAAATGGGAAGAACCGCTGCGGGGGTACGTGCGATTCACTTGAAAAAAGGCGACGAAATTGCTGGACTTGATATAATAAAGGGAGGAAAAGATGCAAAAAATCTAAGATTACTTTCTGTATTGGGTAATGGATATGCAAAACAAACCGTCATTAAAGAATATAAATTGCAAAGACGTGGTGGATCAGGAATAAAAACAGCAAAGGTTACCGAAAAAACGGGAAAGGTAATTGCAACACATATTATTGATGATGAAACTGAAGAGGTGATTGCATTTTCAAAAAAAGGACAGGCGCTCCGAACAAAATTAAAGGACATCCGTATCGCAAGCAGAGCAACACAAGGAGTGCGCATTATGGACTTGGAAAAAGGAGATGAGCTTATTGGGGTAGTGTGTTTATAACACAACCATTCAAAACCAAAATGAATCCCGTTAGAAGTCGCGACCACGAAAATTTACTTAACTCAATGTATATGAATACTAGTCGAACAACAATTATCAATCATGGACCGTATCGTTTATTCGCGGTCTACTTCTAACGGGATGAATATTTCAAAACCAAAACTTATTATTTTTGCAGTCATCGCCGTGATTGTTCTTGTATTTGTTCTTATGATGGCGTGTGTCATCCCCGGAATGCAACGATGTACAAGTCCTGGACTTCAACTTGAGGGCGCGCTTAATTTTTGGGGAATAGGAGACAGCCAAAACACATACGAACCAATTATTATTAATTTCAAAAAATTCTATCCAAAAGTAGAAATAACTTATCGTGGATTTAATACGCAAGCAGAATACGATCGCGCGCTTCTTGAATCAATGGCACAAGGAAAGGGTCCTGATGTGTTTATGGTATTAAATAGTGCGGTTCCAAATAATACTGCGAAGATTTTCCCGATGCCACAAACACTTATTCCTCTTGCTCAATTACAATCTCTTTTTCCAAAAATAGTGGAACAAGACTTTTTCCCACAACAAACCATATATGGACTTCCACTTTCTATTGATACGCTTGCACTTATTTATAACAGAAATTTTATTGACCAAGCCGCGATACAAATACCGAAGACGTGGGAAGATTTTCAGGGTGTGGTAAAAAAACTCACTGTTGTTGATCCCTCGAGAAAAATAGTTCGTGCGGGAGCTGCAATTGGGGGATCACAAAAAAATATCTCCGCCGCTCCGGATATTTTAAGTCTTCTTATGCTTCAAACAGGAACAAAAATGATTTCAAACGATTTTAAATCTGCAACATTTGCGTCTCCTGAAGGAAGAGATGCGCTCAGATTCTATACACAATTTTCAAATGGAATAAATAGTGCGTATACGTGGAACGAAACAATGCCGAATGACCTTGATGCGTTTGGACAAGAAAGTGTTGCTATGATTTTCAACTATGCGAGTTCACTTCCTGAAATACAAAAACGCAACCCATTTATCGATTACAAAGTTGCCCCAGTGCCACAACCCGCATCAGCAGAAAATCGTTCAATTGCGTATCCAAAATATTGGGGATATACGGTGTCGCGACAAAGTAGCGCTCCTGATGTTGCGTGGCAATTTGTTCTCTTTATGACCACCAATGAAGCATCCGTGAGATCGTATCTTACTAAAACAAAAAAACCTCCAGCGCTTGATAGTCTTATTCGAAGCGAATATATCAACAACCCCGAACTTGGCGTGTTTGCCCGGCAGGCACTTATCGCCCGTTCATGGCCACAAATAAACAACATTGCGATTGGAAATATCTTTTCAAACATGATTGAGCTCGTCACTACAAATCAAAATACAATCGAATCTGCCATCGGAAAGGCGCAAGAAGAAGTGTCTCGTCTTATGAGTCAGCGGGCATTCTAAAAAATAAGTCTTAAAAGAAGAGGAAAAATAAAAAGTGATATATAATAAAAAGATGGATCCCGTTAGAGATCCTGCCTACCGCGGGCAGGCGCGACCACAAAAAATTACTTAACTCAAATTATATGTGTATCAGTCGAATAATAAATATAAATGACAGACCGCATTTTTTATTCGCGGTCTATCTCTAACGGGATGAAGAGGGTAATTTCTATAGGTATTTTAGTATTTGTAATAATGAGTGTTTTTGTCCCCTATATTGCCTCAGCGAGAGAGTTATTTTATATCTGGGGTGGAACAACGTGTGCACCGGGAACAGAGGGTCCAACAGATCCCTGTGGACTTTGCGATGCGCTTATTGTCGGACGAAATATTATTGAAGATATGTTTAAGGTTGCTTTTATACTCGCGACTATTTTTATTGCGTATGGCGGGTTCAGACTTATGACCGCGGGGGGAAATGAAAAAAACGTCACCACTGCAAAGAGTATTATACAAAGTGCTGTTGTCGGCCTCCTTATCGCGCTTGTGGCATGGCTTCTCATTAATACGATTATCACGTCACTTGCCAATGGAAACGCAACCGCCGCATGGAATAATATTGAATGCGGAACGGGTGGGTCTATTTCTGGACCACGTGAAACAATAGGGGGCGGGGTTACGAATGTAAACACGGGAGGGTGGACAACAGGTAGTACCACATTCACTGGGGGTGGCGGACAATTTGGAGGGGGGGGTTCAAGTGGAAGTTGGACAACGGGCACAAGCACAAATTCAAATAATAACGGTTCTACATCAGCACAAATAAATCAGGCACTAACTTCCTCGTGTAAAACTCAAGCGGAAACGTGTGTAAAAGAAAGTAAAAATAACAATAACCCGCAAGAAAATCCGCAAGTAAATATTAATCTCGAAGCGGCGTATCAAATTTCTTGTAAAAAAGTTGGCACTGGATACAACGCCCAATTACAGTTTCGATGCCTTACTCCCATTGTTCCTCCCTGGAAAAAATGCGCCGACGGATTGCCCGATCTCACAAAAATCTGTAAATAAATAGCGTAGAAGATAATTTTTGTGCTAAAATAAAAATATGACTAAAAAAATACAAAATATATTAGTTCTTCTTTTTTCTTCTCTTCTCTTTCTTAACGCAAAAATTTCTCATGCAATCGGTCTTGAAAATCCACTAAAAGTTGGCTCAATTCCCGATCTCATCTATGCCGTCGTTGACTGGTTTGTCATTGCAATTGGTCCGGCGATTGCGGTCGTTATGATCATTTATGGTGGGTTCCAAATACTCACCGCGGGTGGGGATCCTAAAAAATTTGAGGAGGGAAAGAAGGCAATTCTTTATGCGGTGGTTGGGTATGGTATAATTCTTCTTGCAGAGGGAGTGATCTTGATTATTCAAAACCTCCTTCAGTAAAAGATAAGAAAGGTCGATTTTTTATCAATAAACAGTCGTAAAAATTATTTATTATGAAATCATTCTTAAAAAAGTTTTTTGTGGTTTTTGGTATTTCGATGGTTCTCGCTACTCCATCTCTTGTGTTGGCACAGTTTGATGACCCGTCAGGAGGAACTCCGCCGATTTATTTCTCAACTTATGGAGGAGCTATCAAATACGTGGAGAAGGCTTCAAATTGGCTTCTCTATATTGTCATTGCGCTTGCAGTCGTATTTATTATCTATGCTGGATTTTTGTATCTCACCTCAGGTGGAGACGAAGAAAAGACAAAAGCAGCAAAGAACTACATTGTATACGCGGTAATCGGCATTGCAATTGCGCTTCTCGCTCGTGGTATTGTGCTTCTCGCGAAAAACTTCATCGGCTAATATCCGTTTTATCTCATGAAAAAAACTATCTGGACAATTTTTTCGTCGTTGGCTGTTTTATTACCAACACTTGCCTACGGAGAAGGATCGTTATTGGATACTCCCCCAGGATCTGTGGTGACAAGCGCAGAAGGAGCGTACGGGCTTCTATTAAAAGCCGGGGGGTGGTTGTTTAGCGTCGTATTAGCAATAGCGGTGATACTTATGATTTATGGTGGTTTCTTATATGTGACCTCCGGAGGAGATGAAGAAAAAGTGAAAAACGGAAAGAATTATATTATCTATGGGGTTGTTGGTATTGCTGTGGCAACACTCGCAACTGGAGTAGTATTTGTTGTTGGAGAATTTTTGGGGGCGCAATAAGAAATCTTTATGAAAAAATATCTTTACGCCATTATTACTCTTCTTCTTCCATTTTTTGCTCGTGCAGCAGAACGACAACCACAGACAAGTATTACTACACCGGAGAAAGTGGTTGAGCTTATCAATAAATTTGGAGGATGGTTCTATAGCGTACTTGTCGCGCTTGCGGTTATCTTTATTATCTATGCCGCATTTAAATTTTTAACCGCCGGGGGAGATGAAAAAAATATAGAAACCGCAAAACAACAATTGATTTATGCAATTATTGCACTTGCAGTTGCAATGCTTGCAACAGGAGTTGTCGCTGTAATGAAGGAATTTCTTGGTGTAACTAACTGATACAAAGGAGAAAAACAAAATTCCCGCTTCTCGCGGGGTTTTTGTTTTTATAAAGCACTCGTGATATTATCACAAAATAAGATTGCCGAGATGGTCCCGCCGCTGTCGGGCGGAATAAACTCCACTGGCCAATTATGCCCTCGTGGCGGAACTGGTATACGCGCAGCGCTTAGGACGCTGTCTCGAAAGAGGTAGGGGTTCAAATCCTCTCGAGGGCACCAATACAGAACTCAACGGCTTTTTCAAAGCCAGAAGGTGGGACGCGCGAAGCGCGTCCCACTGATTTCCCCCCATTTTTCCAAACGAATTCAGAATTTTTGGCGCGCTGGCGCGCACTGATTTTTCGCCGAGGAGGAGGTTCGAGCCAAAGATTTCTTTGGCACAGACCTTTTTTGCAAAAAGGTCTGAATCAGAAGCAATTTTGTCTATATTCTGTGCGACTTCTAGCCAGTTTTGGAAAGGTTCGAGCCAATCATTTTGCTTGTGTGAAAGATTGTAGATTTCTTCTTCGAGCGACTTCTTCTCGGATAACAACTTTCCTTTTTGTAAACGATAATCTTCGCGGTCAATTATTTGGTCTAAATATCCATTGAGAAGTCGCTCTAACTTTTGAGACAAAGAAGAAATCTTTTCTTGCTTCTCTTTCACACAAGCAGTCAAAGACTGGGCGGATTTTACGTGGTCTTGCAAAGCAAGACGATTGAGTTCCACCGCCCAGTCTTTGGGCAAAGAAACTTTTTGAATGAGGGATGATAACTGGCGATTTAATTCTTCTTGACGAATACAAGGTTCTTCACATTTCACACTTTTGTTTTTCTTGGTGCAGTGATAATAGACATATTCGTGAGTATTACCATTTTTCTGCTTCTTAACCTTGTATTCGCCAGTTATCATCATTCCGCATGAGGCGCAGGAAATGAGGCCACAAAAAGGTTGAGGGTCATTTAGGGGCTTTCTGTCGGGCTTACCGCGAAGTTTCAGCATTTCCTGCGCCTGATCAAAAAGTTTCTTTGAAATGATCGGCTCGTACTTTCCTTCGTGGAGTTCACCACCATATCGAAATAGTCCAGTGTAAAATGGGTTTGAGAGAATGGAAGTCGCACGGGATTTGTGGATTTTCTTTCCGGTTTTTGAAAACAGATTGTGCTTCGCCAAAAAGTTTGAGACATCTTCCAGTCTGTTGCCACCTTTTACATAGAATTCAAACGCTTGCCTGATAACTTTCGCTTTCTTTCTGTCCACCACGACAGTTTTTGTCCTACTGTCATTGATATAGCCCACAGGGGCAAGCGTTGGATAATCACCATTTCTAACTTTTTGGCGAAGTCCTCTTTTGGTATTTTCGGAAAGAGAATCCACATAGTATTTGCTTTGCCCGAAAGCCATATTCAACATAAATTTACCTTGTGAAGTGCTATCGCACCAAAATGTAGGAAATTTAAGGCTCGCAAGTTTCCCCGTGTCGAGGAGGTAGATTATTTTTCCACCGTCAATACTATTTCTTGCAAGACGATCTGGATGCCAAGAGAGAATAGAATCTGCATTGCCCTTTTCAATAGATTTCATCATCTCGTTAAATATCGGACGACCTGGAATTTTAGCAGACTGTTTCTCAATAAATTCAAGGGCGATGTTCAGATTTTCTCTCTTGGCATAGTCTCGCAATTCTTGAAGTTGTGCCTCAATACTCAAAACCTGCTTGTCCTCGACATCAGTGGACTTGCGAGCATACAAAAAGAATTTCTTATTTTCCATATTATTTATCATAGTAATAAAAATTCTTTTTGTATCCAAAGCAAATACTATGAGTCAAAATTGCTTCTGATTTCGAACCTCCTCCTCGGCGAAAAAACAGTGCGCGCCAGCGCGCCAAAAATTCTGAATTCGTTTGGAAAAATGGGGGGAAATCAGTGGGACGCGCTTCGCGCGTCCCACCTTCTGGCTTTGAAAAAGCCGTTGAGTTCTGTATTGGTGTGTTTATTGTACCAAGCTCGAACCTACTTTCAAAACAAATGATTCTGAGAAAGCCCCGCGCACTGGCGAGTACGCCAGCAACCCCGAAAGAAAAAACACTCCTTGCATTTCTGATTTGGCGGGGGTGAAATTTCTTTTGAAAAAGGAAAGGGTGTTTTTCTTTCGGGGTTCTGCCCTCCAAGTATTCGGGCAGTGCGTGGGGCTTCAATGCGGACTCGGCTGATTTTCCGCCCGCAGGAGGGGTCTGGGGAGGAATGCGGGCGGGATTCGTTTCCGTTCCTTTTGCAAAAAATTCGGCGGCTAAATTCATAAATAAATACATGATGTATTGTAGTATAACATTGTCCGACAATATAACAAAATGATAAGATATGAATATCTATGAACAATGTATTTATTTTCCACGGAACTGAGGGATATCCCGAAGAAAACTGGTTTCCGTGGCTAAAACAAGAATTGGAACAAAAGGGCTGTAAGGTCTTTGTGCCACAATTTCCCTCGCCACCAATAGTGCCAGCAAAAATAGCAGAGTGGTTTGATGTTCTAAAAAACTATGAGCAGTACATAAATGAAAATACTATTTTTATTGGTCATAGTTTAGGTGGCATATTCGCCTTGCGAATACTGGAAAAATTAGAACATCCTATAAAAGCTACTTTTTTTGCTGGAACACCTGTCGGCGTTCAGCCTATTGCAAATTACGACAGAGATAGTAGTTTTAGCGGTTTTGCCTTTGACTGGGAGACGATCAAAAAGAAAGCTCAACATTTTGATGTTTTTCAATCTGACAACGACCCTTATGTCGGTTTAGAAAATGGTAAAGAACTTTCAAAAAATCTTGGCGTTGAGCTTTCTTTTATACCGAACGCCGGACATTTCAACAAAAGAGCTGGCTACCTCAAGTTTGAGAAATTAAGAGATAAGGTTTTAGAAATTCTGGAAAAATAATTTGTATGGCAAACATATCATCAAAATTAGGACAAAATATGAAGCGCATCAGAACGAAAAAGAATATGTCGCAAGGCGACATTGCTCGCGCTCTCGAAGTTGATAGAGGTTATATCAGCAATATTGAAAGTGGAAAGAAAAACCTCACTCTTGCGACAATTCAAAAATTAGCTGATGCGCTTAAAGTATCGGCTGATGAATTACTAAAATGAAATCAACGAATGTATTTTACAAATTATTTCCCTCTATTACGAATGTAATATTTACTTTTATTTTATCGTTACCTTTTCTATTGATATATGGAAATACGATAAAATGGAAAATAATTTGGATTGGAATATTTTTTCTTTATAATTGCATTTTTGAATTTGCATACAAGAGGTGCCTAGGAATGATGTTGTTTAATACTCATTATGAAATTGAAAAAACATCACTACAAAAAATTATTTACATTTTTCTTTACACCACATCCTTTAGCACGCTGTTATTTTATATTTGGTTGCCTTTCGATCTGTTAATTATAAATATTGTTTTTATTCAATTACCGTGTGTATTACTTACTGACAATACCCTTCATGGACTTTTGAGTGGGGGGATAAAAACAATTCGGAAGGATAAGCTGGTAAATCGAAAAAATGCAAAAGGAGAGTTCGGGTTATTTTTTTGGATACATATTTTAGCACTGATACCAGCTTATCTTTCTCCGATAATTTTTGATTGGAAAATCATCATCATCGGCGTTATTATTTTGCAGATACAATATTGGATTATAGGGGGTTGTCTATTAACACATTTAGAAATGGGAAAAGATAAAAATGAAACTTTTATGTGGTATTACTTAAGTAAAATATATCCCAAATTAAATCCCAAAACGACAAAAATTATTATTCGTTTTATAGTTCCAATGTTCTTAGTTTTACTTGCCATAATTCTACAAATTCAATTTGAATTTAAACCCTTGATAAATTTGTGGAATTAAAAATACAAATTTAGCCGCCGAATTTTTTGCAAAAGGAACGGAAACGAATCCCGCCCGCATTCCTCCCCAGACCCCTCCTGCGGGCGGAAAATCAGCCGAGTCCGCATTGAAGCCCCACGCACTGCCCGAATACTTGGAGGGCAGAACCCCGAAAGAAAAACACCCTTTCCTTTTTCAAAAGAAATTTCACCCCCGCCAAATCAGAAATGCAAGGAGTGTTTTTTCTTTCGGGGTTGCTGGCGTACTCGCCAGTGCGTGGGGCTTTCTCAGAATCATTTGTTTTGAAAGTAGGTTCGAGCTTGGTACAATAAACACACAATTCATAACTTGGAATATAACACAACGGAATACTATTATATAGATATATGACAAAGGCAATTTTTTCAAAAGACCATAAATATACCGTCGAACAACTCAAGAAAGCCCGTCTTGAGGCAGATTTGGATCAAGCTGATGTTGCGAAGCTACTCAGTAAAACCCAGCCTCATATCTCAAAAATTGAAGCGGGACAAAGACGGCTCGATATTACACAGCTAAAAGAGTTCGCAAGAATCTACAAAAAAGACTTGTCTTTTTTCATAAAATAAATATGCAAAAACGAACACTCACTCAGATTAAAAAGGCATTGAAAGAGCTGTCCGAAAAAGGATGGATTAAATCAAATCGTTCACACAATACAGGTATTGGTAAAACACTGGAAGATTATCTCGGCATTACTGAAAACAATATCGCATTGCCGGATTTTGGAGTTATGGAATTGAAATCACAAAGAGCAGGGACGGCTTCCATGATGACTCTGTTTACCAAGAAGCCAGAAGGAATCACAAATGCGGAAATCTTGAAAAGATTTGGCTATCCTGACCCTGAATATCCACAACACAAAATACTTCATCAAACTATAAATAATGGAAAGAAAAATGGTCGCGGTTTTCATTGCAAAGTAGATGAAAAGCAAGGTAAGTTACTCATTCTCAAAAATAGAACGACACTTGGATATTACGAATTAGATTTTTTGAGACTAAAGGCGGCAGAGAAAATTGGAAATGGTCTTATCCTTGTCTTTGCAAATTGTAAAAAAGAAAAAAGACAAGAATACTTTCACTACACGGAGGCATGGTTACTAAAGGATATAGATCCAAAACAATTTCTCGCGCTATCAAAATATGATATTCGTCTTGGTGTTTACAGAACTGGAAAGAATGTAGGTAAACCACATGACCATGGTTCTGCTTTTCGGCTTACTCGTCTTTCTGAAAAAACATTTCCTCTTTTATTCAAAACGCACAAGCGTATTCTCTAGTTTTTCCGCAAAACCACAATACTCTCTTTGTTCATTGTTTCCTCTAAAGCACCGACAATATTCGTCGGGGAGTTTTTGATTGGCATTCTTTTGCCTGGAATATTCCTAACTATAATATCCTCGCAAGTAAATCCTATTTTCTCAGCTAACTCTGCGATAATAAAATCAGTAGGGATTCTCACTTGCTTTACTAATCTATTACCAACCACAAGGCAGAAATATTTTTTGGGTTTAAGTATTCTATAGGCTTGTTTCAAACATTCGTTCAACCCAAGATTAAAACTCAATACATCTTTCGCCCTAGCTTCGTCTTGCTTCGCGATTTTTTCTAATGACTCTTTGAGATAGTCCGATGAAAGCGTGTGGGTTAAATTTTTAGTAGCTCTACCGCCAAGAAGATCATTATCTACGCCAGAAGCATCATTTGGATCATCAAATACATCAATCCATTGTGCCGAAAGGCGAGAAAATTGCCCATAAGCAACTGTTGTCCGGCTATCGCCATAAGGTGGAGAGGTAATGATGCAATCAATAGAATTCGCCTTTATACCATTATCTTTTGACGAATCGCCATAGATTATTTTTGTCCATGAATCTTTTTTTGCATCTTTGTAAAAATCAGTCATTCCTGCGATATTTTTCTCTGCGTGTTTGCGAAATATACCAATAACATCTGGATCGTGTTTTTCTAGCTTTTCACCTTTAACTCTAACCAATTTAAATTCCCCAGTCTTTGTGTTTGAGGAATACCGAACTGTCTCACTGAAAGCGACCATCAAAAAATTCTGGATTGTCTCGTCTTTTATTTCTCGTATAGCTTTCTTTAGTTTTGCAAGTTTTACAATTATTTTATCCTTGAACCAAAAATCAATATTCTTAAAATCTGGTCTTTGTATTTCGCTATCTTTGATCTTCTCTACTCTACCAAGCAAGGCGATGTACTCTTTCGTCAATTTTTGAGGATTGATTGGAGTTGTTTTTGCTTTCGCGAGAAAAATTGCCAAAGGATTAAGATCAATGCCGTAGGCATTTCTTCCTATTAACCTACTTTCAACTAAAGCCGAGCCAGAGCCACAGAAAATATCACAAATCGTATCACCCTCTTTGCTATAAGTTTCTAACAATCTTCGTCCGACTTGTGGGATAAACATTGCCGGATAGGTATGTATTCCGTGAGTGTGCGATTTTGTTTTTTCTCCTCTATAATCCCATGAATAATCTATTTTACGGACATACTTTTCATCTCTCGATTGCCCCTGATCTAATTGTGATTCAAGATTGCGAATAATCTTAACAACAACACCTCTTACTTCTACCTCATCACGATAAATCGGAAATAGTGTCGGGTTTGCTGGTTGTAGTCTAAACTTTCCATTCTCACGATATAATTTTTTGAGTGTTGCTTGGTTATCATCTATCACAGCCACAACAGTCTGACCATTTTCTGCTACCTCTTGCTTGCGTATAACAACTATATCGCCGTCAAAAATACCTTCATCAATCATACTGCTACCCTGCACACGCAAAGCGTAGTGCTTGCCCTGCTTCCCAATCTCATCTCTTGTGATTGTGATTGTCTCGTCTGGAATTTCTATCGCCTCAATCGGTTGTCCGGCGGCAATAGCTCCTAGAATAGGAATTTCAACTGTCTGCTTTGCTTTAACTGTTGAAACAGCACGAGGTTGATTGTGTTCTTTATTCAAAAAGCCGGCATCTTGTAATTTGCTTATATAGTAATGGGCTGTTGAAACAGAGGCGAGCTTAAACTTTTTCTTGATCTCATCAAGAGAGGGGGCATAGCTATGCTTTGCCATATAGCCCTTTATAAAATTGAGGACTTGAGTTTGCTTTTTCGTAATCATAATGTTAGTATAGAAAATAAATAGAATGTATACAAGTAGTAGTTATCCCCAATATGAAAATAGGAAGAAATGATCAGTGCCACTGCAAAAGTGGCAAAAAATATAAAAAATGTTGCTTAGAGAAAGATGAAAAAAGAGCAAGATTAAAACAACGAGTTATGAAAATATCTCGTCGTGATTTCATTTCCGGACCCTACAAAAAATGTCCTAACACAGAATGTTTAACTGAGGATGCCTTTGGTGTGTTCACCCCCATGGGAGGTTCAAGAGGATATTCAAGAGAGTGTATTAAATGTGGGCATGAGGAAGGATTTAGCTTTCCAAACATTAAAAAGAAAATTATATATTTAGACCAATTTGTTATTAGTAATTTGATTAAGTTATTAGATAAGTCGCATCCCAGTCACGCAAAAATTAAAGCCGATCCCTTCTGGACAAATTTATTTATAAAACTCGAATTAGCATCAAAATCTCAAGCGATAGTTTGTCCAGATAGTTTTTACCATAAAGATGAATCGTTGGTTGGGAATATAGATTTTAAATTAATGAAAAGAGTTTATGAGCATTTTTCTAGTGGGAAAACCCTCTACCCAAGTCTCATAATTGAGAAAAACCAAATTGTTCATCATTTTGAGGGGTGGTTAGAAAATAAAAAGGTTGAATTTGAATTCAATCCAAAATATATTGCTTTCGAGCAAGATTTAGATACTTGGTCAGTCGGGCTGAGAATATCAGTAGGAGGAAATCCATATCCGGGACAAATAAAAAATCTTCAGACTACCAACGCTATAACAAAAGAGCAACTTAGAGAGACGTGGACTAGATGGCAATCTGAGACTAGCTTTGGATTTGTTGAAAGAGTAAGAGAAGAAACATCAGGTCTTTGGAAAGGAATGACGAGTGCGGCTAAAAAATTTACCGAGAGAAGAAATCTCGCCATGAAAAAAATGGCTATGGGAGAAGATTATGGTATGAAGTTAGATGATTTTATGCCTCCCATGTCTAACGATATTTTCGAAGAGCTTATGCGAATTGCTAGAAAGAAAAATATACCGCAAGAAAAGATACCCGAAATAATTGTTAAGTATTTTAATGATATAGACGCTTTGCTTGAAATACCATACATAAGAATTAGTTCAGTGATGTTCGCAGGATGGGCACGCAGAGCGGCACTTGGAAAGAAAGATCCTCCGAAATCTACAGCCGATGTTCAGTTTATAGCAAGCTATTTACCATATTGCGACGCACTTTTTGTAGATAAAGAATCAGCTTCAATGCTAAAAGAATTTCCTCAAAATACTCCAGCATATCTAAGACTGAAAGAGTTTCCTGCAAAAGTATTTTCGCTTAACAATCGGGACGAATTTCTGGCGTATTTTGACCAGCTTGTCTCGGAAATTTCTTCGGAGCAAATTGCTATACTAAAAGATATGGGCGGAGATGATTATGCTAAACCATACTGGAGTATTATTGAGCACGAAAAAAGAGAGAGGGATTGATTCAATTTGAATCAATAATCCTGAATTTCGCCAAAAGAAAACAGCGGAGCAAGCGGAGGATTCCTCCCCAAGTCACGGATATTTTCCTGCTGGAAAATTCCGCGACCCAGCCTCGCACCGTCGCGCTCCGGCCTTGCGAAGCTCCAAGTATTCGTTTCTCACCCTCCTCTGCTTGCGACATCCGAATTTCAAAAAAGATTAGCCGAGTGTTTTGCGAATTCTTTTCCCAGAAAATTGTTTTCGCAAAATCGAGTCCGCATTGTATTTGCATTTCCCTGCATTTTCCATTCTTGGAAAGCTCTGTGCTTCGCACAGAGGCGCTTCAGCGTGCAGGGAACGCTGTATCAGCAATTTTGAAAATAGATTCGCACTTGGTACAATAAAGACACTAAGAATTCCCATTTTTTATAAATGGGGGTTTTATTTATAAGGGACTTGAAGCGAATATGACCAGTTTCGGAGGATTTAAAAATTTATTTTTAACGGGGGAGAAAAAGTCCCCGCCTACCGCAGGCAAGGGGGAGGCACCAGAAGAAATTTTAATAATATTTTTCAACAAGATCACAAATATATCTCCCAACATGGACGGGTATGCCACTCGTTGGAAAATGATGCATATCTATATAAGGCAAACTATTCAATTCAACAACCGCCGAGTGTTGTTCTTTCCATGATTTAGAAATGTCTTCCGCCAAAAAATCTATCCCGATAAGTCGCGCGCCAAACAATCGTGAAGTTTTTTCAAACAACCTAAAATTATCTTGATGGGCTTTATCGGTGACCTCAAAAAGATCTGCTCCTAAATCCAAAATAACTTTTTCCTGCAAAAAAACTATGTTACCGGTTTCAGGAACATAATCAAATGAATACCCGCTCTTTTTTAGTAGCGAATGTGTTGTTTCGTTGATTACAATTTTATAAAGAGTGGTATTCTTTTGTTTTGGAAAACCTCTTTTTGAATCTGTGTTTTTTATATCAATTAATTCTTGAATTGTGTGTATTCCATCGCCGATAATATGTGCGGGAACCCTTTCAACAACAGCTATTCTCGAAAAATCTACGACCGTAGCGCGATATGTTTTCATGTGTGATAAAAATTTTTCAATAATAATCCATGGCTCATATGAAAATGTCTTTTTTAACGCGCGAATAAGTTCGTCTTTATTTTGTATGTTCAAAAAAACATGTCTGCTTATGGAGCCAGAGCGCGGCTTGACCACAAGGGGGAAACCAAGCTTACACCCATATGCAACGGCTTTTTTAAAACCAAATAAACTAAAACATTTTCCTTGTGTGGTTGGTAGCTCGTTATGAATCAATATTTGTTTTATTTTTGATTTGTCATCTATAACATTGCTCTCCTTTGTATTTAAAAATTCTGCTCTCGGAAGTCCCTCAAATGAATACGTTTTTCCTCCTTTTTTCATCTGGAATCGCCCAATTGGACCACGCGGACCAAAAATCGTCCAAAAAGAAAACCCACTTTTTACTCCTTCTTCAATAAATACAGACGAACGAAATGATATTTCTGGCAAATGAGAATATGGCATTTTCTTTAACAATCCAAAGAAAAAAAGCGTGCGCTCAAAAGTATTTTCAATAACAAAAGATAGTTTGTTTGATGTGTGCGGGAATGTGCGTTCAAGTATACTGTCTATATATTTTAAAACGTGACTTTGTGGTAATGGTCCGCATTCATAACACGCTGTTTTTTTATTTTTTTTAAACATTTCTATTTTTTTCTTCTTGTCCCGTGAAATGCTTCGTGTACTTCGCGAAGTTCTTTATTCGTAAGATGGGTATAAATCTGTGTGGTTGAAACATTCGCATGACCCAAGAGCGATTGCACCGAACGAAGATCGGCACCATTAATCAAAAGATCGGTGGCAAAACTATGGCGTAATTGATGTGGGTGCACTTTTTTGGGAATTCCCGAGCTTCTTCCATACCGATCGATAAGACGCTCCACTGAGCGAGGAGTAATTTTTCCAAGCACCTTTCCTGATTTGCTTAAACTCACAAATAAAAATTCTTCCGGGTCTGTTCTTTTTTTTAAATACTCTTTGATTGATTTTTTTGCCCCATCGGAAAGAAATACGATGCGTAGTTTATCTCCTTTTCCACGCACCGAGACCTCTCCTCGTTCAAGATCGATATATCGCGGGAGATTACACAACTCAGAAAGACGAACTCCCGTCGAAAAAAATGTTTCGAGTATCGCGCGATCACGAATTGAACGAATGTCATCTCCTTTTGGGGATTTTAATAATCGTTCAAGCTCTCCATAATCAAGTACCTCAATATCACGTCGCGAAACTTTCGGAAGTTCAATGACGTCAGGAGAAAGAACGCTGTATCCGCGCTTTATTAAATATTTCAAAAAGTTCCGTATCGCAATCACATAGTAACTTTGTGTGTTTTTTTTTATATTTTTCCGTGCAAGCATCACGCGAAACGATCTCACTCGTTCCTCAGTGATATCTTTTAGCGACCCAATGCGAGCGTTATTAAAAAATAACTTGAGATATCGCTCGTAATTTTCTCTCGTTTTTGGCGAACGATTTTTTTCTATTTCCAAATAATCTAAATATTCTCGAAAATGACGCTCTATGTCACTCATAATTAGTCTCTTTTCTCTATTCTACCACTCCTGTCGCAAAATATCTCTGTATTGGGAAACGCTTTGACGTACTCAAAATTCTGCGATACAATGCATTTGTATGCTTTCAAAACAGAAAAAACAGGCGGCAACACGCGATTATAAGCGCCATGACTCTGATACGGGCTCTGCGGAATACCAAATCGCCCTTTTGACGCGTCAGATAAAAGCGCTCACTGATCATTTAAAGAAGCATTCGAAAGATCACCACTCACGAAGAGGACTTTTGATGATGGTGGGAAAGCGAAGGAGATTTCTCCAGTTTCTTCAGAAAAGTGACGAGAAAAAGTACAACAGCCTTGTAAAAAAGTTAAAACTTGAGGCTTAGTTTTTTTTCGCAGGTGTCCTTCTGCGCTTTATGAAAGTGTGCTTCCATAAAATGCAACATACGTGATATGCATCAAAACCAACGAATCGGAATTTTTGTTGATGTACAGAACATCTATCACTCGGCGAAAAATCTTTATCACGCTCGGGTAAATTTCGAACAACTTATAAAAACCCTGACCAATGATCGCACAATCATTCGGTCAATTGCATATGTAGTAAAAAGTGATGGGGTACAGGGATATGAGGGAGAGTCTCGTGAAGAACCATTTTTTGAGGCATTAAAAAAATCGGGCCTCGAGCTTCGTATGAAAGACTTACAAATTTTTCATGGGGGAGCAAAAAAAGCCGATTGGGATGTCGGAATGGCGGTTGACGCAATTCGCATGGCAAGTTCGCTTGATGTAGTGATATTAGTAACCGGGGATGGCGATTTTATTCCTCTTGTTGAATATCTAAAATGGGGAACCGGAAAACAAGTTGAGATCGCGGCATTTTCACGAACCACATCGGGAAAACTAAAAGAAGTCGCCGATCGTTTTATTGAACTTGAGTTAATCCCAAAAATACTTTTAAAAATAAGAAAGTCGCCAACAAAAAAATATAACAAATAAAAATATATGGAATTACATAAAAAAACATTTACTACCGAATTAGATAATGAAAAAATTACTATTGAGGTGTCCGATCTCGCGGGACAAGCAAATGCGGCAGTAATCGGAAAACACGGAAATACCGTAGTGCTTGCAACCGTCGTGATGAGTAAAGAAGATAGAATGGGAGATTTTTTCCCTCTTACTGTTGATTACGAGGAACGTTTTTATGCTGCGGGAAAAATTGGAGGAAGCAGATTTATCCGAAGAGAAGGGAGATCATCCGACGAATCTATTCTTTCCGGGCGTCTCATTGATAGAACCGTCCGTCCGCTTTTTGATGCCCGCTTAAGGCGAGATATACAAATTGTGGTCACGGTTATTTCGTATGACGGAAAGAATGATCCTGATATGATTGGACTTCTTTCGGCGTCTACCGCACTCACCATTTCCGATATTCCGTGGAATGGCCCGGTTGCTGGTGTTCCAGTAATAAAGAAAGATGAAAAAGGAGATGAGGAATATCGATCGTTCTTTGCGGGACCCGAGGCATATGTGAACATGATTGAATTTGAAGGAAAAGAAATACAGGAAAATATTGCGCTCGAGGTATTTGCCGTTGCACACAAACAAATAAAAGAACTTATTGCGTTTCAAAAAAAGATAGTGGATGAAATTGGAAAACAAAAATTAGATGTGATGCTCAAAAAACCGGACGAAGAAATTGAACAATCGGTAAAAGAATTTATTGAGGGAAAAATTGGTCCGGCGCTTCGTGATAAAACATTCAGTGACCTAAAAAATAATCTGTTTCAACATCTTATTTCAATTGGAAAAACGGGTGAAATATTGAAAGACGTTGAACAAATACTTGAAACAGAAACCGATAAATTTGTACACGAGGAAATATTGAAATATGATCGTCGTGTTGACGGAAGAAAATTAAATGAAATTCGCCCACTTTATGGTGAGGTTGGTCTTTTAGAACTTACTCACGGATCCGGGCTTTTTGTCCGCGGACAGACACAGGTACTCGCGATAACTACGCTTGCGTCTTCGTCTGCCGAACAACTTGTTGAAACAATGGAAGCAACAACAAAAAAGAGTTTTATGCTCCACTACAACTTTCCAAGTTTCTCAACAGGGGAAGTTGGAAGATCATCACGAGGGCCGGGGAGGCGAGAAATTGGACACGGTGCACTCGCAGCAAAAGCACTTCATGCACTTATTCCTACAAAAGAAGAATTTCCATATACAATCCGTATTGTTGCTGAAACACTTTCATCAAACGGATCATCGTCAATGGCATCAACGTGTGCCGGATGTCTCTCTCTTATGGATGCTGGGGTACCAATAAAAAAACATATTGGTGGTGTTGCGATGGGACTCATGACTAGTGCGGATGGAAAGGAATATAAAATTTTAACCGACATACAAGGACCAGAAGATCATTATGGTGATATGGACCTCAAGGTTGCGGGAACAAAAGACGGAGTCACTGCAATTCAAATGGATGTAAAAATCAACGGTATTACTGCAGAAATATTTGAACGTGCGCTTGCACAAGCAAAAGAGGGACGACTCACCATTATCGGTATAATGGAAAAAGTACTCCCCGCGGCACGCCCAAGTGTTTCTAAATATGCACCAAAAATCATGTCACTTATGATTCCACAAGATCGCATTGGAGAACTTATTGGGCCTGGTGGAAAAAACATAAATAGTATTATTGCTAAAAGCGATAATAAAATTACCATTGACATTGAAGAAACTGGAAAAGTATATGTCGCGGGAGTAGATATTAAACTTGTAGAACGAGCATATAACACCATTGAGGCATCAATGAAAGAATTTTCAGTAGGAGAGATGGTGAGTGGTCCCATTGTGCGAATCCTCGAATTTGGAGCAATTATTGATCTTGGAGGTGGGCAAGATGGCATGATACATGTCTCGGAACTGAAAGAAGGTTTTGTAAAAAAAGTAGAAGATGTGGTTCACTTGGGAGACGTAGTGAAAGCAAAAATTATAAAAGTAAGTGAGGGAAAAATTGGACTCTCATTAAAGGGGGTGGGAGAGAATAAATAAGGACTGGGGGTTGGGAAGTTTCCGCCAAAGGCGGATCCTCCTCTGGAGGAAGGGATTAAAAAATACAGGTAAAAAAACCATTCACTTTTAGTGGGTGGTTTTTTATTTTGTCTATTCCCCACACCCTAATCGCTAAACCCTAAATCCTAACCCTTATACCCTACGCTATGATATAATAAACTCAATGGAAGAAAAAAATAATTTTGGCCAGCAACAATGGCCAGCACCGCAGAATCAAAATGCGGACACAAACAGGTCGCAGTTTTTGGGAACAGGAGAAGGAGAAATTCCTCTTGCAAAAATGCCATCCGACAAAATCGATGTTCGGACAATGGCTTCTGATGTGACGTCGATGCAAGAAACAGGAGGAGGAATGCCCAGACCCTATACTCCACAAACCCAAACTGTCGCACCAAAAGAAACCGCAACACCTTCTATGCCAACGCCCTCGTCGCAGGTCAATATTACCGACCAAATGATGGGCGGAATAACACAAGTCGGACAACAAACGCCGAACGCACCTAAACCAGTAAAAACAGGGGGGGGTCGTAGTCTTTTTTTGACACTCCTTATTGTCATTGTCGTTCTAGGATTCGTTGCGATTGGATATTTCTTTGTATATCCACGGTTTGTAAAAACAGAAACAGACAAGGCTCCAGAAGTTGCGATTACACCGCCAGCGATACCAGAAGAAGTAGTAAGTATTCCCCCAACCCCGCCAGTTGAAACGCCGACCACAACCTCTCCAGTTATTATCCCAACCCCCTCCGTTTCTACTGTTGATGTACATGCTTCGTTTTTTAAAACAAAAGCAGATCTTGTATTTGATGCAAAGCTTTTAGCTTTCACGCTTGATGACTTAAAAAAACCAATTGCGTTTGAAACAACGTCGGTGCCACTCTTTAAAGAGGTGGTGTGGAAAACACAAGAAAATAAATCACTTTCGTTCTCACAAGTTGCTTCTCTTATTTTCCCAAACTTCTTTACTACCGAAAAGGTTGCAAGCTTCCAAGATGACTTTACATTATTCTCATATTCAAACACAAAAGGAACATGGCTTGGGTTTGTCACAAAATTAAGAGATGGGGTTAATGTGGGAACAATACAAAATAGCATGAATGTGCTCCAAAAAGACACTGGCCTAAAAAATCTTTTCATTTCTGATCCAGGAACAATGAGCCCGTGGAAAGATGGAAGGGTAAGAGATAAACCGACATCACTTGCGCCATTTTCATTACAGGGGGCAACAATTAGTTACACGTGGTTCGATCGATATCTCCTCGTAAGTTCGAACCTTGAAGCGGCAGAAGAAGCAGGAAAAAGACTTGGATATTAATAACACATATATATGAATTTTTCTGAAACACAATTAGAACAATTTGCTGTTATTCTTCACGAAGAGGAAGAAAAGATAAACGAAGAATTATCACGAATTAAAAACACCTCGTCCGATTTCGGAAGCGATGTCGATGGATTTGATGAGGAATCCGATGAATCTGAAGAAATTGGAAACATACTCTCAGTAAAAGAGGCTCTTCAAGAACGAAAAAAAAGGATAGAAAAAGCTCTTCGAAAAATAAAAGAAAAAAAATACGGATTCTGTGAGTCATGCGAAAAACAAATCGAAGAAAAATTACTTCTTATCGATCCAGAATCTGAGCTTTGTAAAGAGTGTAAAATAAATCAAAAAGCGTAACACGTTTCATGCACACGGTGCCAAAAATTCTCTCTGCAGAACTTGATGGGATCACCGCTGAATGTATTGAGGTGGAGGCTGATATTAATGTCGGTCTCCATTCTTTTTCTATTGTCGGGCTTGCCGACAAAGCAGTGAGTGAAGCGAAAGAACGAGTAAATTCTGCGTTAAAAAATTCTGGCATACGCCCCCCAACAAAAGAAAATAGAAGGATTACTATTAATCTTGCTCCGGCGGATGTAAAAAAGGTTGGTTCACGTTTTGATCTTCCTATCGCGCTTGCATATCTTCTCGCGAGCGAGCAGATAAAAACTTTCGAAACAAAAGATAAGATTTTTGTCGGAGAGCTTTCTCTTGATGGATCTCTTCGACCAATCAGTGGGTGTTTAAACATCGCGAAACTCGCAAAAAAAATTGGGGTGCGATATCTTTTTGTTCCGTATGAAAACAAAGATGAGGCGGCAATGATTGATGGAATTACCGCATTCGGCATAAAAAACCTCAGCGAACTTATTCGTCACCTTGAAGAAACAAATTTACTTAATCCTGAAGAAAAAAAGAATATTATCCCAATGCGTCCCCCAATATCAGTTTCTCTCTCAGAAGTAAAAGGGCAGGAGTCGGCAAAGCGCGCACTCACTATTGCGGCGGCTGGTGGACACAATCTCCTCATGTCTGGACCGCCCGGAACTGGAAAAACAATGCTCGCGCAAGCACTCGCATCAATACTTCCCTATCCATCACTCGAAGAAATGATTGAAATCACCGAGATATACAGCGCGGCAGGTCTTACCGCACACAATCAGATTATTCAATGGAGACCATTTCGTTCACCCCATCATACTGCGTCGCTTGTTTCAATAATCGGCGGCGGAACAATTCCAAAACCGGGAGAAATTAGTCTTGCTCATCGTGGCGTTCTTTTTCTTGATGAGATGCCAGAATTTCATCGAGATACACTTGAGGGACTAAGGCAACCACTTGAAAGCGGACGCATACACATTGCGCGTGCAAAAAAAGCACTGGTGTTTCCCGCACGATTTATGTTGGTCGCCGCAATGAATCCATGTCCGTGTGGATATTTTGGAGACACCATAAAAGAATGTAAATGTACCGCGCATGAAATATTGCGATACCAAAGAAAAATATCCGGACCACTCTTTGATCGAATAGATTTACAACTTGAGGTGCCACGAATACCAATTGAAGAATTAAGGAAAAAAAGTGGAAATAAAGAACAACAGGAAGAAGAACACATAAGAAAAAGAATTTCTGATGCGCGGGCAATTCAAAAGGAACGCGCCACCCAAGCTCATCTTTCTGTCCACACAAATTCAGAATTTTCATCAAAACAAGTTGATGAACTTTTTCCACTTGATCCTTCCGCTGAAGCGTTTTTAAAGAATATTGTTGAACGTTCATTTATTTCTCCTCGTGGATACTATCGTATTTTGAAAGTTGCGCGAACTATCGCCGACATTGAGGACTCTCCTATAACAAAAAAAGAACACCTTGCTGAGGCGTTCCAATATAGAATAAAAGAAGGGTGAGAACAGGGATTAGATTGTTAGGGTCTAGGGATTAGAAGGATAGAGAATAGGAATTTCCGCCGAAGGCGGATCCTCCTCCGGAGGAAGGGATTAGGAAATTAGACAACTAGACGATTAGACAATCGAGAATCCAGATTTTTCAGAGATGAAATAAGTTCGTTGAGTATTTTCATTATCTCAATCAATAATAGCGCCACCTCTTCGTATTCGGGTTCTTCACAGAAACCCAGTTCTTTCGCAATTAAAATTTGTGTTTCAAGTTCCGCCCCAGATCCGAACGCGATACTCAAAAACTGTAAATATTCTTTTCTGTGTCTCCTTTTTGTGTGGTATAAAACGCCCCAGACGTCGGGAGAATAACCAACTCCTGTCCCGTCCTCATCTTTTTTACATTAGCGTTCGACGCCTGAAGTGCTTCAAGTGTAATTCCAAATTGAGCTGCGATACTTGAAAACGTGTCTCCTTTTCTTATTTTGTATTTTTTAATTCCATCTCTTATTGGAAGCGCATCAGCGAGTGACGGCGATACACCGAGGAGGGCGCTTTCGTCGCGAGAGGTAAAGAGTTCTTTGTTATTTTGCTCACCCTGGCCATAAGACGCTTGTGCGATGGAAACTGTACCTAATTCACTACTCAATGATTCGGATGGTCCTCCAATTCCCCAAGTGTCATATTTTTTATATGCAGAAAATATAGATCCGTCGCCTAAAAATAGGGTTGTAAAACACCCCATAATAACGAGAAAAAACAACGACCATGCGGTAGTCGTACTCGAAAAACCCCTTAATAAAGGCTTTATATGTGTGATAAACGTACTTATGAGATTATTATACCAAAAACAGACATAAAAAGGAATAGTTGGATCGCTAAGCGCGCACGCATAGACTTATCAACAGAAAATATAACATTGTGCTACCGATCGACTTATAAATGTTATATACTATGTGTTATGAAGGAGAGAATTCGGGTTGGCGCGTTTTCCCTCGCGGTGTTGCGAACTCTTTCTGAAACCGCGAGCGGAATTTTATTTGGACAATTTGCCAAAGATAAAAAAAATGAAGGTAATCATGCGCGGGAACTCGCGCGTCCTTCAAAAAATAATGGGAAATACCATGAAATTCTCAAAAATGCCCCCAAAGAAAACCTGCGAGTCACGCTGTGGCGACTCGAACGAAAAGGATTGATTGAAAAAAAAGAAAATAAATATTTTCTTTCCCTGCTCGGAAAAAAATTTTTTACGAACCAAGAACAACCAAAACAATGGGATGGAAAATGGCGACTCATTACATTTGATATCCCCGAAACAAAACGGGGATCGCGTATCTGGCTCCGTGCAAATCTCATTCATGAAGGATACGACACTATACAAAAAAGTGTGTTTCTTGGAAAAAATCCGATTCCGCGTCGCATGATTGAAGAAATGAAAGAACGAGAAATATTATCGTGCGTGCGACTTATAGTGATTGGAGAGATAGATGATAACTCCTTACTCTCTGAATATGAAAAAAGACATAAATAACAAAAATGTGCCGATCGGCATACAAATGTTACAAATGAAACATAAAAATTAAAATAATTAGAAAGGGATAAAAAATTATGGGACAAAAATTAGGGCAACATTTCTTAAAAAACAAAAAAATACTTCACGCGATAGCTGAAGCAACTGAATTGCGCGTAGGTGAAACTGTAATTGAAATTGGTCCGGGACACGGAGAACTCACAGAATATCTCTCCGCCAAAGGCGGATCCCTGCCCGACGGCGGGCGTGATGCCTCGGGCGGAAAATCCAAAAATTGCAAAATGATTTTAATTGAAAAAGACAAAATACTTGCCGAACAATTGAAAAAGAGATTTGAAAAAGACAAAAACATAAAAATTATTTGTGGCGACGCGTTAAAAATACTTCCCAGGATCGTTTCTTCTCTATCTCGCAAATCTTCTTCCCTGGCCACTTCCTCCGGAGGAGGATCCCTGCCCGACGGCAAACGGCGGGCGCCTTCGGCGAAAAACCCTAACTATATAATCGTCGGAAATATTCCTTATTACATCACCGGATATCTACTTCGGACAATCCAGGAATTAGAAAAGAGACCAGCTCGCACTGTTGTAATGATACAAAAAGAGGTTGCGCTTCGTATGGTAAAAAAACCACCCGAAATGAACTTGCTTGCCGCGAGCGTGGCGTATTGGGCTGATGCAAAAATTGTTATGAGCGTGCCCAAAAAAGAATTTTCCCCACAGCCAAAAATTGATTCTGCGGTTATCGCACTCTATACAAAGAAAACGCATCTCAAAAACAGAGGAAAAGAGGAGGAAAAATACTACAAAACACTTGCTACGCTATTCAAACAACCGAGAAAAACAATAAAGAATAATATAACACTATCATATCGATCGGCTAATGCGTGTAATATGGGGAACAAAGAGAAGCTGTTTGAGAAGTTGGAAAAGGCGGGAATACACATTGAGTGGCGGCCACAAAATTTGGGTGTGGATGAAATAAAAAAAGTCGCGGACATGTTGTATAATAAAAACTAGTATGGCCCGCCAGAAACACAAAAAAACAGCGTTGATTTCTTCTTTGATGATCATTGTTATTGTTTTATTACCTCTTAAAGCAAGTGCTTTTTTTGTGTCTCCGTTTGGAGGAAAAGTTGAGAAATACGATCCGGCTCCCGCAGATTGTATTAGTAACATCACCACTCCGATTCTTACCGCGACTACAGCCCTCGGCGTTCCCACACTTGTCACCGTGGAACAAGTTGATATTGGAAAACCAAGCAAAGCAAAGGTGGGAATATTACGAGTTAATTTATTTACCATTCCGGTACTGACGACTATTCATCAAAATTTTTCTTATTTTATTCCAGAAACGAACGTATTAGGAACTTATTTCAATATATGCGATGTGTGTAAAAAAGTTGGAGATGCCACGAAAAAAACGGGTATGTCGGAATCGGCGGAAAATTTTTGTAAGGGCATTCCGGTCATTGGCGAGTTTATAGACACACTGTGCTCAGCGGCGGGATCGTGTCCCATCACTAGCCTCGTTTTTAAAATGGGAACATCGATGCCACCAATAGCGGAGAAGGCGGAAAAAGCAGTTACGGACACTGTAAAAAAAAGTGTGTGTACTGCGCTCGGATCAATTCCTATTATCGGGTGGATAGTAAAGCAATTTTGTTAAATTATGTCTTTTTTCAAAAAATATAAAAAAACCTTTTCTTGTTTTATTGTGATGAGCGCAATGATCGCGTCATTCTTTATTGTGCGTGAAGAAAAAAAACCAGATTATCTTTTTCAGGTAATGGAAAATAAGGCGGTGACGCCACCAACAAATATCAAAAATCCGCTCCCTAATCTCACCGCAGAATTTACTGCCAAGTCACTGAAAAAACTTATGTCTGAGAAAAATAATGTTGTTGCACAGGAAAAAAATGATGCGTCACAAGCAAAAACACTCCCCGACAAAAACACCGTCGAGAAAATTGTTGGTGATATCATCGATAAAGAACTTGTTTCCGAAACCATTGATCCGAAAACAATTAGTGTGGCGAAAGACGATTCAAAACAAATGCAAGTGGTTTACTTGCTTGTAATACAAGAAATTATAAAAGACGTGTCTGAAAAAAATAATGTCGAGGATGTCACAAAAACACCAATCACTACCTATTTCGGAAATATGGGAAATAATTTTAAAAACACCACCGACATTTTAGCAGTAATGAATGTTCCGCAATCGTGGATTGATATACACGCGGACCTTCTTGGATATTTCACCGCACAGAAAAACGTGTATCTTTCTCTCTCAAAAGCAGATCAGGACCCGCTCCGATTTATGATTGCAATTCAACGTATCGCGGATGAAAGCGAAAAAAAGTTTGACGATATTAGAATAAAAATAGACAAACGGATAAAAGAACAAAAAATTATTTAATTTCTCACTATGGTGCGGTATATAAAAAATATTGTTGCGTTTCTCCTTGTTGTGGTATTTTTGTATACCCCATTTTCTGTTTATGGGCAGACCGCGTCGTCAACAAACTCCACCTCAACCGAAACAGTTTCAACCAAAGGCGAGGTGCAGGGAATGGAGATGTGTATCAAGGCAGCCCGCCTTTCTGCAAAATATGGTGGATTTACCGCACTTGATCGCGTACAAACCAGCATCACAGACAGCGTAAAGGGATATTTGAGTGTGCAATTTAGGAGCGCAACCGGAATTGATATCGATTTTTCAAATCTTGGATCAAGCGTTATTAATCAAGGATTGGGGATGTTGAATGATGTGTTTGGTAATGTATTGAAAGATAAAATAGGAGATCAGGTGGATGCTCTTAAAAAAAAGGCACAAGAAAAACTTGAAAAAATAGCAAAAGACGCGATTGATTCCGTTGTCGGAAAGGCAACAGACGCGGTGAGTGCATTAGATCCGACTTCTCCGGTGCCGGTCGCTGAAAAAGGAGACTTGCTCAAAGAGGCCAAAAAACAAAATAAAAAAATAAGTGAGTCAATTGCGGAACAGCGACGCGCTCAACTCATTGAAGACACGCGCGATAAGTGTCGTGAACTTTTAAAAACCACCACCGAAACAATCAAGCGCTCGCTCCTCTATCAACTCTCAAATCAGCTCACCCAATGGATTGTAAACGATGAAAAACCTCAATTCATAAAGGATCCCGGGCAATTTTTGGAAGATACCGCACGGCTTGCTATTGATCGAACAATTTCGCGTATAGCTCCTCGTCTCTGCGAACCGTTCCAGCTTTCAATCACCGCGCAAATTCCGACCACAAACCGACAAGCGAACCCATTTTATGAAGAGCTCACATGTACACTTGATCAAGTAACGGGGAATATTGAATCGTTTTATAACGATTTCAGAAACGGCGGATGGATTGCATATCAAGAAATGTGGAAACCGCAGAATAATTATTATGGTGCCTCAATGATGGTGGAAGAAGAACTCGCGCGACAACAAGCAGCCGCGACACAACTTGCCCAAGCCGACCTTCAAAGGGGAAGTGGTTTTCCGAGTCAAACACAATGCACAGAATGGCGACTTTATGTACCGACGGAATGCAATTTAAATGACTTGCAAAAACAAATGGCCGACATCCTTCGTGTGAGTGGAACTTGCTATAAATTCGACGGTCAAACAGTTAGTTATAGTACCATCCCCCCAGATTCTCCAAACGAGGGTCCGAACACTTTTTGGGCGTGTGAAAGAAGTGAGGTCACAAATCCTGGAACCGTTACTGCGCGCCTAGGAGAGAAGGCACAACAAATGGAAGTAAATCAACTTGAAACGACGGATGATATTGAAAATTTTCTCAATACGATCGGCGATGCAATCGTAAACAAACTCGTGAAGTCGGGTATCGGGGGTCTCCGTGGATTATTAAAAGGACTCCCCGCACTAAAATTATAATTAATGTTTAAAAAACATAAAAAAATATTTGTTGTTGTCTTGTTATTCATGACCATTTTTATCTCTGGATCGATTTTTCTCACACAAAAAATCAATGCCCAGACAGGGGAAACAAAAAACTTGTTTAACACAACAAAATGGAAATGGGAAACAATTCCAGTAGATCAACTTAGGGGGCCGAATGGTGAAGATTTACAGAACTACAAAATAAACGCAATTGGTTTTCAAAACACAATAATGAATCCATTGGCGGTGCCAGGAATAATTAAAGATCTTTTTTTGGGTACTATTTCTGAGGCAATGCAGGGACTCATGTACATCCTTGCAATGATAGCAAGTCTAATTTTTTGGATAGGGGCGCAACTTATTGCGTTTTTTATGTCGCTTAACATGGCAATTTTTGATATGCCTCTTGTTGAGGTTGGGTGGAAAATTGTCCGAGATATTGCAAACCTTGGATTTGTGCTTGCAATTATTATCATTGCGGTTGCTACGATCGTTCGATATGAAGAGTATGGGACAAAAAAACTTCTCCCAAAACTTATCGCCGCCGCAATTTTAGTAAATTTCAGTTTAACCATCGGCGCAATGTTTATTGATTTTTCAAATACACTCACAAACTTTTTTATATCTCGATCGTCAAAGGGTGGAGATGTAATTGGTATGACTACTGAACTTGCGAATGGATTTGATGCACAAAAATTTTTAAGGACGAGTACGCAAGATGAAAAAATAAACTTTTTTGAAAAGAAAAATACAATTGAAAAATCATTGGCATCAATATTAAGTCTCACGATAGCCGCTCTTTTTACATTCATTTCTGCAGTAAGTTTGTTAGGGATCGCAATTATGCTTCTTGTTCGTTTTATGTATCTTTCCGTCCTCCTTCTTGTCTCTCCTATTATCTGGCTCTTTTGGGTCATCCCCGACACACAGTCAGTGTGGAAAAGTTGGTGGCATAGTTTTATGAAATGGGTATTCAATGCTCCGATTCTCACCTCATTTCTCTATTTAACAGTAACTTCAATAACCGCACTTGGGAAATTTAGCGAAAACTATGCAAAAAGTGCGGGTTCTGGAATTAATGATAGTTTATCTCTCACCCCAGATATTCTTATTGTGATAGGAAATTCACTTATTATGACTGGGCTTCTTGTCGCAGGACTTATCACAGCAAACAGTTTGGGCATTGCCGGCGCAACCACTGCATATAGTTTGGCGTCAAAAACCGGAAAGGCAGCAAGGGGGTGGGCGGCGAGGAAGAGTAAAAATGCGGCAATTAGGGCGGGGACGGCGCCGCTTAGAAGTGATAAGGGGAGAGAGTTGGCGGGTAAGCTACAAACACTTGGAAAAGACAGTAGGGTTGGTGGTTTCCTTGCAAAAATCACTGGCGTAAATGCGCTAGGAAGGGGGTTAAATACTGCGATTGGTAAGGGAGACAAATTAAAGGATGAGGCACAAAAGAAATACGGGGGACACTCCATTAACCAACAATCAGCAGACTACAATACAGCAAATGATGAGGGAAAGGCGGCAATTCTTACAAACATTGCAGCCGAAGGTAAGGCAATTGGAGATGAATTAATTAAAGCGAAAAAAGAAATTGAGCGCGCGGAAAAGGTGGTGGTAGCAGCGACAGCAAAAGATCCTAATAGTCAAGATACAATAGAAGCGCGAGAGAGATTAGATAAAGCTAAAGAAAGTGAGGGGATAACAGAAAAGAGACAAAAACGATTTGAAGAGGCAATAAATTCTCTTCCATCAAATACGCGTGACGGGCTCGGGAAAATTGATACTTATGTTGTTGAAAAGCAGGGTGCGGGGGATTGGAAAGGAAGCACGAAAGTTTTTGATATTGCAAATATGGTAACACAAGAGCGCACCGCGGGTCTTTTCTATAAAGAAAAGAAGGCGAGGAGATATGTAAGAACAATTCCCGCAGATGATGGCGAAAGAAGATTTGAACACACCTCGGGGAAAAAACTAGAAGACGAAAAGAAATTATAAAATAATGCAAATTCAAACAAATGAAGAGCTTTTACTTTCTTTTCCAATTTGGGAAGAAAAAGTATGGAACGCTCTCCAAAAAAAAGATTTTCCACTCGCAGAGGAGAATTTAAAAGAAACGCTTTCGTATTTCACCGACGAAGGAGTTTCCAAAATACTTTGGGATAGGATTATTTCTGGAATACCCATGATACGCGGCGATCTCACGCTCGATGAGTGGGAAAACAGCGTTCTTCCAATTATTGCAAGTATTTTTTTAAGCGTAGGAACTGGTGGTGGTGCCTCTCGTATATATGAGTCTCTTTCGTTCAACGACGCCCTTTCGTTTCATAACTTAATTGTAAAAATAATTCCCGAAGAAACACCTCAGAAAAAACATGAGTTTCTTAGACTTTGGGGATCATCTCTTTATATATATTACACCGCTACGCCCGCCCAAATTTTTGGATTCGGCATACTAGATCTATCAGAAAAAATAAACACTAACATTCCTCAAGATAAAGAGCGCCTATATAAAAGAAGTTTGGAAATAATAAAAAAACAGTTGTTTTCATATGAAAATGCAAATGAGCTTTTTTTACTTGGAAAGTCAAAAAACCTTACCGATGAGAAGATTTCTGGTCTCTCTTGTTTGGTTGGGCTTGTATTAACGGGGATTCTTTCTTTAGATGATTTAAACAAAAAAATAATTGATGTTTTGGTAATTAATGGTTCAGAAGCTGATTTCTTCACAAACAAAATAAGAGAAAGAAATCTTTTGTTTCAAAAAGATATTCTAATAGCAAATGGTGTAAAAAATACCACAATTTCTCTCGAAAGTTTTTCAGACACCGGGCCGGAAAGTTTTGCCCCAGTGAAAATAAGCGTAGGCGGGGTTGCTGATGAAACTTCCAAAAAAATTGAAGTGACCGACCAACCGGCGCCACTTATGATACACAGAGAAAAACCACAAACGCCCACACAAGGAAGTGGTTCGTCCCAACAAACAAAAGGCTTTTCTCTCCCGTTTGGATTTTTCAAACAAAAAGTTGTGCAAACACAAGCGTCGTCAACTCCTGTACGAGCAACAATTGAGTTCCTAAAAAAAGACGAATTAAAACGCGCGGTGGATTATAGCGAACTCCGCACACCACTCACTCCGTTTTCGAAAAAAGAAGGTGGGTTTATCAAAACAGAACAGCAAAAAATTCAAAATAATCCGCCCGAGGCGGATAAGCAACCGCTGATGCAGAAAATAAATCCACTCACGATGTTTGGGGGAAGCGCGATAAATAATACTGGGCAAATAGCAAAAGAGGGGGTGTTAGATATTAGAGCGGGTATATTTAATAACCAACAGCCGACAATCCCGACGCCAAGGGGGTCGGGACTCCGACCACAAAGTGCGTCGGAGCAAACATTAGGTGTGTTACCCGAGATAAAAAAACAACCAATCATAGATGTACAAAAAAATATTCCGCCACCCACCCCAATCCCACAAACGCCACCACCATCAAAATCATTTTCAGTTCCAGAAAAACCAAAAACTCCAACCGCACCAGTAACAAATAATATTCAAAAACAAAATATACCAACCGAACAAAAAAAAGAGCCCGCCGTCACACCAACCAGCGGAAAGGGGTTTGTGTGGTTCAGAAAACCCGCGCAGAAAACTATAACAATGACTAATGACAATAACCAAAAGGCAATTGAACCAGGACCGAAAGTAGAAGGAAACACGATTGATTTATCTCCATAAATCAAAATTACTAATTATTAATAACTAATTATAAAAATGGAAAAGAAATATGATTTAGAAGAGAGGACGAAAAAATTCGGAGAAAACATTATCTTTTTTTGTAAAAAAATCTCAAAAGATGAGATAACGAAACCGCTCATTACTCAATTAGTAAAATCTGGAACAAGTGTTGGGGCAAATTATTGTGAAGCAAACTGTGCAGAATCAAGAAAAGATTTTGAACACAAAATAGGAATCTGCAAAAAAGAAGCAAAAGAAACAATGTTTTGGCTCCAGATATTTGAAAAAACATTGCCAAATCACAAGGAGTTTGTGTCCCCATTATTAAAAGAGGGTACAGAGCTTTATCTTATATTTGTTGCAATTATAAAGAAAGCAAAAGAGAATGATACGAAGAGAGGTTAGTTTGTGTTTTCATTAGAAATTAGTAATTAGTTATTTAATCATTATCCATATGGCCACCTTTCAAGTTCCACAATTTATTGATCAAAAACCGAAAATAGTGGGACCACTTACGCTCTCACAGTTTTTTTATATCGCGATCGCGGCCGGTATTTCACTTACTTCGTTCTACATATTTAATCTTGTTGTCTGGGTACTCTCAAGTGTTATTCTCGTTACAATTAGTGTTGGACTCGCATTTATAAAAATAAACGGACAAGAAATGCCAAAAGTAATCCGTGCTGGATTTCACTTTTTCTTTGGACCACGAATTTACACATGGCAAAGAGCAATAGAGAGGCCTCTTTATGAGGAAGAAAAAATAGAAACCGCGAGGAAAACAATGGGCGCAAGAGAAAAATTGAATTCAATTGTATTAAACGTTACTACGGGGAAGATGTTTTCACCAAAACAAATGAGAAATGAGCAGAAAAAAGAAGAGTATCAGATAGCTATATTTGAAACCGGAGAAAGGAGAAAAATAAAAAAGGTGAATTATTAGAAAAATGTCAAAATTCTAATTTCCAATACCAAACAAAACTCAAATGACAAATGAGGATATAAATAACAAAAAGAAATATGATTTAGCCGAACGCACCTCGGGGCTTGGTAAGTCAATAATTATGTTTTTAAAAGAAGTTCCAGACAATACAATTAATCGCCCCTTAATCAATCAACTTGTTCGTTCGGGTACAAGTGTCGGGGCAAACTATATGGAAGCAGATTGTGCTGAATCAAAAAAAGACTTTAGGCATAAAATCGGAATTTGTAAAAAAGAAGCAAAAGAAACAACGCATTGGCTCAACATGATGGCAACAGCAAATCCAGAGAAAATAGAAAAGTGCCGAACATTATCACAAGAGGCTCACGAATTGACATTAATATTTTCTGCCATTATTAACAAAAAATAATTTGATATTTAGTTATTTTGATTTTGTTGGAAATTAGGATTTTGAAATTTTGGATTTTAAACACAATATAGTAGATAATAAAAAAGCATGATAAGCACACCAAAAAATCCAACAACACCATCTCAGCAATTTGTTGAAATTGCAAAAATAGAAGACGGAGTTGTGTATTTAAAAAAAGGGGGGGTTCGCAAGGTAATTATTGTGAGCGGAATTAATTTTGATCTAAAGTCAGAGACCGAACAAAATCTTATACTCAATAGTTTCCAAAACTTTTTAAACGCGGTTGATTTTTCGGTGCAATTTTTCATTCACTCGCGAAAAGTAAATATTGACACCTATATGGAGCGAATGAGGGTTCGTCGCGAAGAAGAACCAAATGAACTTCTGAAAATACAAATAGATGAATATATAAATTTTATAAAAACATTCGTTGAGCAGAATAAAATCATCTCAAAAACATTTTTTGTTGTTGTTCCTTATGAGGCGGGCGATGCAATTGAACAAGCAAAGAAGGGATTTTTAGGTTTTTTTGGAAAGAAGCAGTCTCAAGATGAGGATACACCAAATGCACAGGCGGCAATTGAACAATTAAATCACCGCGTTGATCAAGTAATTTCCGGACTCCAACAAATTGGACTCCGTGCCGTTCCCCTTGAAGATGAGGAACTCACCGAGCTTTTTTATAATCTTTATAATCCGCAACTTGTCGAGAAAAAAGGAATTGAGGTGCAAAAATAATATGGAAGAAAAAAAACCAACACAAGACAATCTTTCAAACATCATCGCTCCCGCTGGTGTTGAAACAAATTCAAATTATTTGAAAATAGGCGATTATTATGCAAAAACGTTTTTTGTGTTCAATTATCCGCGCTTTATTTCAAGTGGGTGGTTTTCTCCAATTATTAATTTGTCAGAGATGATGGATATTTCAATATTTGCCCACCCAATGGATACCGGGCTAGC
>Ga0265292_1000652_pt1 | contig 42876 bp, 37 predicted proteins | sample Munlanlewell296A_FD_189080 | JGI IMG/M metagenome (GOLD analysis project Ga0265292, IMG submission 189080) | Leachate microbial communities from a municipal landfill in Southern Ontario, Canada - Leachate well 296A | ecosystem: Engineered > Solid waste > Landfill > Unclassified | place: Canada... | reverse complement strand
GAAGATGCCCCTGTAAGTTGTTGAAGTAGGAAGCGACCCCCGATTAGAATTGATTACCACATCAAAACCTAAAAGGAGGTCGTTTTCTATGAAGAAAAGATATCGGAATATGCAAAAAAAAGCAAATGGAAAAGTAAGGGAGATCGGCGATGGGAGTGTATTATTGGAACTACCATTGCCTGTGGCTGGGGTTATCGAGAGCCTGCCTGATGTAATCAGGGAGTTGGCGCAGGAGGCGGGGCTGTTGCTCATGTCGGCTGCGATGGATTCCGAATGTGAGAGGATAGCCGGGGCTAAGGACTCAAAGAATCCTTTAAGGGCAGCCAATTGGTGGGGCAGCGATCTCAGCCCGGTATATTACGACAAGCAGAAGGTGCTGATAGACCGTCCTCGGCTAAGAGGCAAGGACAACAAGGAGATTCCGCTTGCAACGTTTCAAGCTTTCCGGGATCCCAGGGGCATGAGGAGCTCGGTAATGAAGAATATGGTCCTTGGCATATCGAGCCGCAATTATGAGGAGGCGGTTGAGGGTTTCGTCAAGGGCTACGGCATAAAGAAATCCAGTGTAAGCAGGCATTTTGTGAAGGCTACGGCGGAACAGATGAGGGAATTTCTGGAGAGGGACCTCACCGGGCTTGACCTTGTTGCGATATTTATCGACGGCATAGAATTCAAGGGGCATTTACTTGTCGTGGCTTTAGGCCTGGACAAGGGCGGCAGAAAGCATGTCTTGGGGCTTTGGCAGGGGGCCACGGAGAACGCCACCGTATGCGCGAGTCTCCTTGAGGACATAGCCCGGCGCGGGCTGCACACCGGGAAGGATTATCTGTTTGTCCTTGATGGTTCGAAGGCCCTGAGGTCGGCTGTCTCCAAGATGTTCGGCACAAATGCGGCGGTGCAGAGATGCCAGCAGCATAAGCGTAGAAACGTGCTTGATCATCTTCCCAAGGAGCACCAGCACGCTATAGATGCTCGTATCAGCGCGGCATACAATATGACTGCTTATGATGATGCCAGGAAATCTCTGGAATTGACCGTGAAGTATCTTGAAAAACTGAACCCGAGCGCTGCAGCTTCGCTGAAGGAGGGACTTGAGGAGACGCTGACCGTACACAAGCTCGGAGTTACGGAACTTTTGAGAAAGACTCTCCAGACGACCAATCCTATAGAGTCCTGCTTCTCGGTGACAAGGACGATTACGGGCAGGGTCAAACGATGGAGGGGCGATGATATGGTCCAGAGGTGGGCGGTGGCTTCCCTATTAAGGGCCGAAAAGAAATTCAAGCGCGTCAAGGGCTACAAGGAAATCCCGAAACTCACTGCTGCCTTGCAGCAGAAATCCATTGACAGAAAGGAGGCTGCGGCTTAGGATAATGCAAGACGGGGCCTTTCTACTTCAACGAAAGCAAGGGACAACTTCAAGAAGACTTCAGGAACTTATTGAGCGGGTGGCTTTCATCTACGAGTCATCAGGATCAACAGGGGATAAAAACAAAACATTTCCAGCATAACTAAACAGATAATATTCAAGTTCTGCTGCGAATTATTTCTTTAACTTTCTTGATTTCATGTACGAAATCAGAAATCATCTTCAAAGATACAATGTCTTTTCCATTCGACACTGAGCATAACGCGAATGATCTTATCTTATCTCTTTCATTTACTTCAATAGTTGGTCCCTGATAATAATCAGGATATTTTTTAAAAAAGTTTCCCTGATGTATAGAGCCGTCATGCAAAATATAAACTCTTTTGTTATCATCAATTGCTATTCTTCCTGCCAGTGGTCTACCCCTTCCTGTTCTTTTCTCGTACGGAAAATTTATCTCAACTACGATTTCATAACAGTGACCTGTCACTATTTCATTGGATGAAATCCCAAATACATTCCAATAAATTGGTCTGCTGGTTAGAGTGTGTTTACCTAACCGATAATAAATTTGATGTTCCTTATTCCAATACACAGTTTCCGGACTATATTTTTTCCCAGGGCGTTTCACACATGCCTCCTTCACCACATCTTTGCAATTTCTTAGAAAAATCTCAAACTGTTCTTGTTTCTTTATTATCTCATGTATATCTGTTAAAAACCTTAACATTGTTTTCATCCTTTCAAACACAATTTAGCCTTAGAAATCTTGATAGAGCTGTGAGAATTTTTTATAGTTATTATTGACTTCTTGCTTTTTTCACACAGTCAGGCAGCAATATTTGAAATGTCAATTTATTGCCATTCAAGTTGAGCATCTTTAAATAAATAGCATCATCGGATAAACAACCTTTTGCACCAAGAACATGTTTGAGCCTTAAAGTATCATTCGGCGTAAAGTAAACAGAGTAAATAATTTCCTTTTTCCCAAAATCCATACTTTTAAAAATGTTAAAAGTTTTTTCCCCAGTCCGTCCCAGGTAATACCACGCATCTCCAACACTCGTAGCGTATACACCAAAGATATTAAAATCACCAGGATCAATAATACATGGTTTGTCAAAACATCCCCAGTAATCCCACTCTGCAATTTTGAATTTTTGGTAATTCATCTCAATAGTTTCTGCATAACAATCATGTTCTAAAGACATTATTAAAACAACTAAGATCACGAAACAACTAAATAATAGAAAAAATCTATGCATATGAAACCTCCTTTATTTGTTATTCGTCTGAATAATAATAAATACAGATTCTTTTTACAAGATTGAACAGGGACGATTCCATACTTAGCACTCAATACCATGTGTACTCATCACAATTATAATATGCATTGGATAGGCGTGCTTCAGGAAGTACAAAACGGAGACCGGAAATTTCAAAAAACGTCGTATTCTATGTGAACGCGTTAAAACATGACTGTTTCCTATAGGGTGAACTCTTACACGTTATAACAGTTTTGCGGCCTTGCTCGTGGGTCAAACGAAGTACATCAATAAAGTGACAGCAGTTCTGTTTAATCAGCAGAACGCAGCCTGTATTTCTTTAAATCTTCAAAGGAAAGCTCTTCGGGGGGCACAAGCCTATAGTGCTTCTCTGAGACTATGACTATTCCGGCTTCGGAATCTTCCAGTTAAAAATAGCTATGATGTTGCCCCGTATGAATTGTGCAGCAATTAACTTACAAATCAGATTAGGAAATTATTACTTCAAACGAGTTTACAGATGCCTCTCGATACGCCCTTTCTGCTCGACTATTTCATAAACAAATTTCTCGGGCTTTCTTCCGAAACAGGTGCCGAGGCTCTCGAAAATGGGGATCTCTCTGATGTTCACTTCTCTCCTTTTTATCACTTCGGCGGTCGCCTGGTAGTAAATCCTGTTGCCTTCAACATTCACAACCGTGTTCCCGGCCTTTCCCTCTAACAGAAGAAAGACCGCCGCAGCGCCGGCCTTATACCCGAAATTGACGTCGCGCGCGGAGGAATGACCTGCGCGCACCAGATGACCGGGCGTAACCTCCCGCACCTCCGGCGCTTCATACACTCCCGGCGCAAACATGCCCGTCCTTTGCATGAATTCTTTCACGGCCGGGTCAACCTTGAGCCTCTTTTCAAGCTGCTGTCTTACATATTTCCCCGAACCGGCAAGTTTCTTGTGACCGAAGGCGTCGGGCGGGATGGATTCATCGTAAAGCATCTCGCCGTTTATGTTTTTTATTCCCTCTGCAACAACAATAATATATGTCCCCGACTTCACATCGCTTCTGTCTATCCTGGCAAAATAGGTTGTTTTCATATGCTCATAGAGCACATCGAAATCAACCGGGATTTCCGGTATCAGTATAGCATCGGCTTCCGCGCCGACTCCTCCGCGAAAGGCGGTATGACCGACATATCTTCCGAATACTTCTATGACAAGGATACGGTTGTGACTCATTCCCGTGGTCTTCAGTTCCCTTGCAAAAACGGCTATTCTGTTGATGGCTGAATCGCCTCCGACACTGTAGGACTGGAGGTCGAGGTCCATCGTCTTGGGGACATGGACACAGGGAATACCCTTGGATGAAAGGTCTACTACCACGCTTCCCGTATCATCTCCGCCGCTGATAACGAGGGCGTCAATGCCGAATTTCCTTAACCCATCCTTAATCCGTTCATATTTGTTCGGGTCATCTATCTTGCTTATCTTCACCCGTGAATGGCCGGCCTCCGAGCCCGCGAGCGACGCTTCTATTTTGCTGACCCTTTCGGCATTAAGGTAAACAACCTGCTCTAATTGCACAAGATTATAAAGACCCGCGTAACCGTGAGGTATAACTACCGATTCAATACCCAAAAAATATGCTTCCCTTGCAACGCCCTTTATGACCGCATTCAGACCGCCGCAATCACCGCCGCTCGTAATAACTCCGATCCTTTTTATTTCAGGCATAACCAGAACCTCCTTTTAATGTTCTTGAGACTATAATAATAAATATGTTTTTTATTATGATTATGACATGTCCCGTCTTTGCTTTTCCGCATCTTATTGATATTCAAGCAATTCAACTTGTTCCCTATAAAAAATATTTCATAATCATATAAAATATTTGCATTTTAAAAAAAGTTTTTGATATACTTACCGTTACCCAAGGCCTCATGTACTTGGAAAATTTTCCCGGTACAGAGGCTATTTTATACTGGATTATATGTATTTTATGCAAGTAAAGAATTTGCTGCAAATATACGGTCATTTCATTCCTCAAAAATTCACTAAAGTAGCGCGTAATAAGGCGGCCTAGATTATGCTTATCGAAGAAGTCTCGGAATTTCATTAAAAGGAGGTCGGAGTAAGGATGTCTAATGAAAGCATTGATGTATTGATGGCGGAAAAAAGGACCTTTCCCCCTTCAAAAGATTTCAGCGAAAAAGCTCATATCAAGAGTATCGCGGAATATGAAAAGCTGTACAAGCGTTCAGTGGAAGACCCGGAAGGGTTCTGGGCGGAAATGGCCGAGAAAAACCTGACGTGGTTTAAGAAATGGGACAAGGTCTTGGATTGGGACTTCAACAAACCGTATATCAAATGGTTCATCGGCGGCAAGCTGAATGCATGCTATAACTGCCTTGACAGATTTGTAAATACGCCGGTCAGAAACAAGGCCGCCATTATATGGGAAGCGGATGACGGCACTTACAAAACATACACCTATCAGCAGCTATACCGTGAGGTGAACAGATTCGCAAATGTTCTGAAAAAATACGGCATCAAGAAAGGTGACAGGGTTACTATCTATTTGCCTATGATCCCTGAACTGCCGATCTCGATGCTTGCCTGTGCCAGAATCGGCGCCATTCACAGCGTCGTGTTCGGCGGCTTCAGCGCAATGGCGCTGAAAGACAGGATACAGGACTGCAAGTCCAACCTACTTATCACTGCCGATAAAGGCGCAAGAGGCGGCAGGTCGGTACCGCTAAAAACAAATGCTGATCAGGCGTTGCAGGAATGCCCAACCGTGGAAAAAGTGATTGTAGTAAAAAGAATAGGCCCGGTAGACATGGAACCGGAAAGGGATTTCTGGTGGCATGATGTAATGGATGATCCGGACATCAAGGACTACTGCGAACCTGAGCAGATGGATGCGGAAGACCCGCTCTTCATCCTGTACACATCCGGCTCAACAGGCAAACCCAAGGGAGTTCTTCACACAACCGGCGGATACATGCTGTTTACAAATCTTACCTTCAGGTGGATATTTGATTATCAAGATGAAGACATTCACTTCTGTACTGCGGATATCGGATGGGTCACGGGCCACAGCTATACACTCTACGGTCCGTTGAGCAACGGCGCCACGAGCCTCATGTTTGAGGGTATACCGACCTACCCGGACCCCGGCAGGTTCTGGAAGATCGTGGCCAAATTCGGCGTTAATATCTTCTATACGGCGCCGACCGCCATCAGGGCTCTGATGAGAGAGGGTGTAAGCTGGATCGTAAAACAGGACCTGTCTTCTCTGAGAGTTCTTGGGACAGTAGGTGAGCCGATCAATCCCGAGGCGTGGATGTGGTACCACACCAATGTCGGGAAAACCAAACTCCCTATCGTCGACACCTGGTGGCAGACTGAAACAGGCGGCATCCTGATAACACCGCTGCCCGGCGCAATGACCACGAAGCCGGGCTCTGCAAGCAAGCCTTTCCCCGGCGTAGTTCCGAAGATACTCAAAGAGGACGGGTCGCCTGCCGGTCCGAATGAGGGCGGCTATCTCATTATAGAAAAACCCTGGCCGGGGATTCTGCGCGGGACATATGGTGATCCCGAAAACAAGAAGATAAAAGAAGTTTATTTTACAAGGTTCCCGGGCAAATACTTCACCGGCGACGGCGCCCGGCAGGACGCGGACGGCGATTATTGGCTGATGGGGAGGATTGATGACGTCATCAATGTGTCCGGCCACAGGATCGGCACCGCCGAAATAGAATCGGCTCTGGTAAGCCATGAAGCCGTAGCAGAGGCTGCCACAGTCGGATATCCGCATGATATCAAGGGGGAAGGCATATATGTGTATGTGACCCTTAAGGAGGGCATCGAACCGACGCCTGAACTGAAAAAAATATTGGTCGGCCATGTCAGACAGGCTATCGGCCCTATCGCAACCCCGGACAAAATACAGTTCGCGCAGGGATTGCCGAAGACCAGAAGCGGCAAGATTATGAGAAGGATTCTCAGAAAGATTGCACGGGGGGAAACAGACGATCTCGGAGATACTTCAACCCTTGCCGACCCTTCAGTAGTCAATGAAATCCTTAAGGGTAAACAGTAAAAAATATCTATAGCAAAAAATTATTTAAAGGAGTCCGGCTGTGTCGGTCAAGAATCTCGATTTCTTTTTTAATCCGAGGAGGATAGCGGTAATCGGCGCCAGCGAAGACAATTCTTCGATAGGGTATTTCGTCTTTAAAAACCTCCTCGGCAAAGGGTTTAAAGGGTCGGTCTATCCTGTAAACCCTGATTTTGAGTCTGTACAGGGTGTTGAAGCGTATGCCAAGATCACCGACATTCGCCTGGACATCGATTTGGCAATAATATCGCTATGCCCTAAAAACCTGCCCGCAGTGCTTCCCGGAGTGCTTGAAGAGTGCGGCGTGAAGGGAGTAAAGGGCATAGTCCTGATGTGTTTTGATTTTAAAACACGCGTAGAAAATGCGCCTGCTTTACAGGCGAAGATAAGCCAAATATCCGCGAAGTACGGGTTCAGGGTATTGGGACCTGATTCACTGGGTTTCATTAAACCGGGGAAAAACCTGAACGCCAGTCTGTTTCCAAAGATACCGCCAAAAGGCAATATCGCCCTTATAGCCCAGAGCACCACTTTATCGACGGCCATGCTGGACTGGGCTGTGAGCAAAAATATCGGGTTCAGCTATTTCATCTCTGTAGGTACAAAAATCGATATAAAATTTTCCGACCTCATCGATTTTCTGGGAGTAGACCCTGAAACAAGGGCCATAATCCTCTATATCGAATCTATCAAGAACGGCCGGAAATTCATGACCGCCGTGCGCAGTTTTTCTTCCAGCAAACCGATAATGGTAATCAAATCTGGCAAATTTGAAGCGTCGCAGGTTGTATCATTGACCCATTCAGGTTTCATGGCGGGTGAAGATAAAGTATATGACGCGGCTTTCAAACGCGCGGGCGCTATAAGGGTTGATGAAACTCTTGACCTCTTCTATCTTGCGGAATCCCTCTCAAAACAGCGCCGTCCCAAGGGAAACCGTCTTGCCATTGTTGCAAATTCCGGCGCTCCGTCCGTGATAGCCGTCGACACCCTGATGAAACTCGAGGGAGAACTGGCCGAACTGAGCCGCGTTACGGTAGAAACCCTGCAGGCTCGTTTCCCTATTTTTAAATTCATGTCAAACCCGGTTGGCCTGCTTATTGAAGCCTCTTCCGAGGACTTTGAGCTTGCGGTCAAAACCTGTTTGAAAGATAAAGAGGTGGACGGCGTTCTGGTAATTTATACCCCCACCTATGCGACAAACCCCTTAGAGATTGCAGAGGCGGTCGTGACGGCAGCCAAGGCCTATCCTTACAAACCGGTATTTACGACATGGATGGGCGAAGATCAGGTGCTGGAGGCCAGGGAATTTCTCAGTAACAAAGGGATCCCCACGTTTGTTTCTACTGAACAGGCGGTAAAGAGTTTTATTTATATGTACCGCTATGACTATAACCTGAGGCTCCTCCTTGAAACCCCGGAGGTGATCCTAAAAGACTTTGAACCGGATGAATATAAAGCTGAAGAAGTAATCCGGAAGGCTGCGGAAGATAAAAGACTCATCCTGAACTTTCACGAAGTAGAGGAGATATTCCGCCATTATGGCTTGCCGGTCATCTCTACTCATAAGGCGGCCACCGAAGAGGAGGCTGTCGCAATATCCGATGTCATCGGGTATCCCGTTGTCTTAAAAATCGATTCCCAGAAAATTATTCATAAGCTCGAACAGGGCGGCGTCCTTTTAAATCTGAGGGACCAGGCTTCAGTCAAAAAGGCATTCAGACAACTGAATCAGCTTGCGACATTTCTCAAGGACCAGAACGCCCATATAATTATACAGCCCATGGTTTTAAAACAGGGGCATGAACTTGTGATCGGCGCAAAGAAAGACCCGACCTTCGGGTCTGTTATAATCTTCGGCACCGGCGGAGAACTTCTTGAGGCTATGGAGGACTATTCAATAGGACTGCCTCCCCTAAATCAGGCCCTTGCCCGACGCATGATGGAAGAGACGAAAATATTCAGGTACCTTCAGAAAAATAAAAACTACGAAAATACCCTGAAATATCTCGAAGAGATATTAGTCAGGTTTTCTCATCTGGTAATACATTTTCCTCATATAAAGGAGATTGATATTAATCCGTTTTTCATCACGGAGAAAGAAGGTTTTGTCCTGGACGCAAGCATCCTGCTTGAAGCCGACGTCCTTGACGGTTTTGTGCCTGTAAGAGGGGACTTCTGTCCGCCCCATTTATCTATCTGCCCTTATCCGGACCAGTATATAGATATATTTAAACTTAAGGACGGACCCGCCGTCGTTATCAGACCCATCAGGCCTGAAGACGAGCCCCTGATAGACGAACTGCTGCGGACGTCATCGGAAAATACGCTCATGATGAGGTTCTTCAGGAAACTAACCGATATGTCCCATGAAGAGCTGACACGATACTGCCATATAGATTACGACAGGGAGATGTCCTTTGTGGGCGTCATCAGAGAAGGTGACCGCGAAAAGATCATAGCCGAAGTAAGAATAAGCAGACTTCCTGATCTTGAAAATGCCGAGATGGCTATCGTAGTCGGAGACCAATGGCAGGGTCAGGGCGTCGGCAAGGCGCTTTGCCTCCACGGTATAAAAATCGCAAAGGATACGGGGATAAAAAAGATGTGCATGGAGATTCTGCTGATGAATGCGCGAATGTTGTACAGGGCCGAGAAAATGGGATTTAAAAAAGTATCATCCGATAACGACTCGGCAAAGGTTGTTCTTGAGCTGTAGCATATTGCATTTTTCTCAAAGGAATTCATCACCTACCTTCCTAAAACAGCCGACGGCAAAGACAAGGCCACCTTTAATGTCCGTGATACCAGTGGAACAGGGTCCCGCAGATAACGGTACAGCAGAAGTTCGGCGGCGGGCTGGAAGGTCTTTTATCGATCTACCGTTACCGCTGGAGCGATGATAACGACAAGTTCGGCTCAACCGATATCACCACACAGATTCAAATGCCGTGGGTCGCTGCAAAAATCGGCTACAGCGGCCTGCTTCTTGACCTCGAGAAAAAGGCATGGGTAGCTCTCGGCAGAGCCGTCAGAACCAGAGTCGATACACCTATGGAAACGTCATCTATCAAATAATGAAGGACATCTCGGCAGGCCTGGAAACCACTTATGTAGACACTGAATGGGACACAATAAACCAGCACGGCTGGAGATACACGACATCCTTAATCTATAACTGGTAAAAAAGCCGGCAATTCATCAAAAAGGGTTGGGCGCTTGCTCAACCCTTTTTTTATTTCCTTCTCCTTAAGAAATCTCTCGGTTTTCCGGCTCCTCTGTGAGGGCCGACGAATCCGTCCTCTTCGAGGAGTTCCATTATTCTTGCCGCCCTGTTATAACCTATTTTAAGCCGCCGCTGGATAGAAGAGATGGAAATCTCGCCTGTCGTTTCTCCGATGTCGACAGCCTTCTGATACATCTCGTCACGCTCGCCTTCATTGTCGTCCTCTGCGGATTCATCGGGTATCTGTATGCTTTCGTATATGGTGTAGTCGGGATGGGCCTGGGTCTTGACGAAGTCGACGACGCCCTTAATTTCCTCTTCGGTTACCAAAGCGCCGTGGACACGGACAATCCTCGTACCCGGCAGCATAAGAAGCATGTCACCCTTTCCGAGCAACTGTTCGGCTCCGTGCGTATCAAGGATCGTCCTTGCATCAACCTTTGATGACACCTGGAAGGCTATCCTTGCGGGGAAATTCGCCTTGATAATTCCGGTGATTACGTCTACCGACGGCCTCTGTGTTGCGAGTATGAGGTGAATGCCCGAGGCCCTTCCCATCTGGGCAAGCCTTGCAATTGAGTCTTCTACATCACCGGGCGCGGTGAACATAAGGTCGGCAAGTTCGTCTATGATAATTACAATATAGGGCAGCAGTTCTTCATCCTTTGCCTTGAGGTTGTAACTCTCGATATTTCTTGCGGTCTTCTCTGCAAGCACCCTGTATCTTCTTTCCATTTCAAAGACCATCTTCTTTAATCCTTCGGCAGCCTCCTTGGGATTGGTGATGACCGGAGAAATAAGATGCGGGATTTCTTCATAGGCTGAGAGCTCCAACAGCTTCGGGTCTATCATCAACATCTTCACTTCCTGCGGTGTTGCCTTGTAAAGGACGCTCATCACCATAGAATTTATCGATACGCTCTTGCCCGAGCCTGTTGCGCCCGCGACTAAAAGATGCGGCATCTTCGATAAATCCGCTACGACCGGCAGACCGGAAATGTCCTTGCCGAGGCCGAGGGTCAGTCTTGATTTGGTCTTTTTAAACCCTTCCGATGAAAGGATCTCCCGCAGACAGACCGTCTCCCTCTGTTTATTGGGGACTTCTATGCCTATTACCGCCCTGCCCGGAATCGGAGAAATCCTGACGCTCTGCGCCTTCAGCGCCAGCGCGAGGTCGTCGCAAAGGGACACTATCCGGTTGATCTTGACTCCCGGCGCCGGCTCAAACTCATACATGGTAACAATGGGTCCGGGGTGGACCGAGGTGATCTTTCCTTCGACGCCGAAATCCCCGAGTTTACTTTCGATAAGAGATGAATCGTTCCAAAGCTCGTCCTTTGAAGGTCTTATCGACGCCGGGTCGGGCGGATGCAGGAGTTCCAGGGACGGCAGTTCATACCCGCCGGCCTTTCCCGTTCTAACTGAGTCGGGTTCGATTAATAGCTCGGTTTCATGTATAAATATTGGAACGGATACAGGCGCTCTGATAAGGATTTCCTCTTCTTCTACAGGAGTTTCTTCTATTATCTCGTCCGGTTCCGCCTCCTGCTTTTTTCTCCCTATCGCAACGGCAGTGACGGAAACGGGACTAATCAGGATGACGGATGACAAAAACATGGAGAGTATGAAAATATATGCGCCGGGGACCGAGACAAAACTTACCGCAAGATGCGCTATCGCCCTTCCTGTCAGACCTCCAGGCCCGTCCGGAAATATTTCCGGTATTATTTGAAAGGTATCGGCCACCAAAGCTGACAGCATTGATGTGGAAAGGACAAACAGAAGGCTGCCAAGGAGATATACCTTATGACCTTCTACGGCCAGCAGACGTTTAATGCCGAAGGCTATGATGAACAAAGGGATAACATAGGCGGCAAGGCCCAAAAATATAATCATCCATCCCGAAACATAAGCTCCGACAATACCTCCGAAATTCAGGAGGGGTTCCGGCGGGTCCGTTGTTCTGAAAAACGGGACAGGGTCTCTCAGGGAATGGGTAAAGAGACTTAAGAGAAGATAAAGGCTTCCCATTACCGAAATAACGCCGATGACCTCTTCTTTGACTCTCTTCAGCCTTTCAGCCATATACCAGCTATTATAACAGCAGCAAGAAGAAACCTGTAATAAACAAAGAGGTCCAGAGGATACCTTTTCAGAAACTTCATCATAAATTTTATGGCGAAGGACCCGGTGATGAAAGAGGAAATCAGACCTGCCGCAAAAATCTGAAGGTTATGACCCCCGTTATTGATAAAAGCATCCTTGAAGTGAAGCATAAAAGCGCCGGCGATAATCGGCGTAGAGAGCAGGAAGGAGAACCTTGCCGCAGTCTCCCTTTCAAGTCCTCTGAAGAGACCGGCAGAGATGGTCAAGCCCGACCTTGAAACTCCGGGGATAATGGCAATAGCCTGGGCAACGCCGATAAAAATCACATCTTTCATTGCAAGCTGGTCCATGTCCCTGTATTTGTATATTTTTTCAGCCGCCAGCATAATAACGCCGCCGACTATCAGCGTGATACTGATCAGCAGAGGGCTTCTCAGGGAATGCTCCACAAAACCGTTAAGGAAAAACCCCGCAAGCCCTGCAGGGATTGACGCAGCGATAATCAGTCCCAACAACCTGTGATTCTTGAAAAACAGATCGGTCCAGTCCCTCCGAAAGCAGAGAAGAAGGGCCAGCAGTGTGCCCCCGTGCAGCGCGACATCAAAGGCAAGTGTGTCCACCTCTCCGCTCCAGTTGAAAAACCACGGGAACAGTATCAGATGGGCCGTGCTGCTGACCGGCAGGAATTCCGTCAGTCCCTGGACTATACCTAATATTATCGCTTGCAGCATGAAATATTATTATAGCAGAAACATAGCGGGGAATAAGCGCTGACGTACTAAGGAGTTCATAAGTAAGGACACATTTAAACACCCTCCCCTTTATCCCCTCCCCTCAAGGGAGGGGCGATTCTAAAGTCCCCTCTCCCTTGAGGGGAGAGGGCAAGGGTGAGGGTGTGTGGCTTTACTTATGAACTCCTTAGTGATTTCTTTAAACCTCGATTATAATCGGCATGATCATGGGCTTGCGGTCCATGGTGTCTCTGAGATATTTCTTGAGGGTGCTTCTGAGTTTTGCTTTAAGCAGCGAGGTGTCTGCAATATATTCCCGCTCAAGACCTTTGATGGTTTTTTCAAGGAGTTCCTTTACGTTATTGATTATCTCCTGTGAGACGTCTTCAAAGACAAAGCCCCTCGATATGATTTCAGGGCCTGATACGATATTGCCTGTCAGCTTTTCAATAACTAAAAGAATTATCACGATCCCGTCGTGTGCAAGCCTAAGACGGTCGCGAAGGACCATCTCCTCTACGTCGCCGTAACCTTTGCCGTCAATAAAGATGCGTCCCGAATTTATATTGCCGCTCTTCCGGGCTTCCGATTCGTTAATCTCCAGAACGTCGCCGTTCTGCATGATGAATATATTCTCCTTCGGGATGTCCATTTTTTTGGCGAGCATAGAATGATATATGAGATGTCTGTATTCACCGTGAATCGGCATAAAATACCTGGGTTTGATCAGGTTGAGCATGAGTTTCAGCTCTTCCTTTGAGGCATGGCCCGAAACGTGCACCTCGGATACCTTTTCATAGATGACATTTGCGCCCCTTCTGAAAAGATGGTTTATAATTTTGCCGATGGAACGCTCATTCCCTGGGATCATCTTTGCGGACAGAATAACGGTGTCGCCTTCTCTGATCTTGATCTGCTTGTGCTCGTCTATTGCAATCCTTGAGAGAACGCTCATCGGCTCGCCCTGGCTGCCGGTTGTGATGATAACCACTTCATGGTCTTCCAGTTTTTTGAGGTCCTCAAGCTTCAGCCAGGTCCCCATAGGTATTTTTAAATATCCCAGATTCAATGCTATCTGCGCGTTTGATACTATGCTTTTACCGGAGAGGATCACTTTGCGCCCATATTTTACCGCAACGTCTATAGCCTGCTGAATGCGATGGATGTTTGATGCAAAGGTCGCAATTATTATCCTCCCCCTGGTATTCGAAAAAATATCCTCAAAGGCCCTCCTCACCTCTTTCTCGGAGAATGTGAAGCCGCCTTTTTCCGCATTGGTGCTGTCCGACAGGAGAAGCAGTGTGCCCCTTTCTCCGTATTCGGCAAACCTGTGGAAATCCATAAGCTGGCCGTCTACCGGCGTAGGGTCGAGCTTAAAGTCTCCGGTATGTACGACAAGGCCCGCAGGAGTTGTTATGCCAAGGCCGACGCCGTCGACAATGCTATGAGTGACCCTTACGAATTCAATCGAAAAAACGCCGATTGTTATTATGTCCCTCGGCATAACAGGAATAAGTTCCGCGTCTTCAAGCTTATGTTCACGGAGTTTTTCTCTCACTAACCCGAGAGTCAGCGGAGTGCCGTATACGGGGACCTTCAGTTCCTTCAATAGAAAAGGCAGGGCGCCTGTGTGATCTTCATGCCCATGAGTAAGGATGACCGCCCTCACCTTTTCACGGTTATCAAGCAAATAGGAAAAATTAGGGATGATGAAATCTACACCGAGGGTGTCTTCTTCGGGGAACATAAGGCCGGCGTCAACAACGATAAGATCGTTCCCGTATTCGAAGACCGTCATGTTTATGCCGATCTCCTCAACGCCGCCCAATGGGATAACAGAAAGTGTATTCTCCACGAGTCAATATTATAGCAGATTTTGAAACCTATAATGACTTTTTGACCATACTTCTTATAAAATCAAAAGGAAAAGGAGATTTTTAATGGAAGATCTGAAAAAGTCCGAGCCCTGGAGGGTCTTTAGAATCCAGTCCGAACTTGTCGAGGGGTTTGAAAACCTCAGCGATATCGGGCCTGCCGTAGCGATATTCGGCAGTTCACGGATGAAGCCGGGTTCTTTTTATTATGAGCAAGCCGTCGAGCTCGGCAAAATACTCTCTGATGCAGGCTTTGCGGTCATCACAGGGGGCGGCCCCGGCATTATGGAAGGCGCAAATAAGGGTGCGAAGAATAACAAAGGGAAATCGGTCGGTCTGAATATAGAAATACCCGCAGAGCAGCATCCGAATAAATATCAGGACGTCTCTCTGTCCTTCAGATATTTTTTTGTCAGAAAACTTATGTTCGTCAAATATTCCTCCGCCTTCATTATCTTCCCCGGCGGCTTCGGGACTATGGATGAAATGTTTGAAGCGCTGACGCTCTCTCAGACAAAAAAGATCGGGGTATTTCCGATAATACTTTTCGGTAGAGAATACTGGGGCGGGCTCGTCGAATGGTTCAAAACAACTCTCATAAAAAACGCCACGATAGCTCCGGAGGACATAGGCCTTATTTCCCTCGTAGATGACGTCCATGAGGTTTGCGACATTCTGAAGGAATTCAAAAGAGTGTATAATCCCGGCATGCCGGAGTGCAATAATAAATGATTATCTCCGGGGGTGTTCTCTTCGATAATCCACCGGCTTTTCCTTCAGCCCCTTCCGGCTCCATATGCCAAGCTCATTACTTCTTGCTTCGGTCTGTGCCGCGGTCAGCTCATTCACATATCTGACGTTAGGCGGCACGGTAAACAGCATTGCATAACCGCCTTTTACCATTAAAAGGTTGATAATCCGTCCATCGGTTGTCCTCAGATATGCGAGGGTGCGTCCGTATTTATCTCTTCTCTCAACATCATATTCCAGGCTGACCTTCCATCCCGAAGCCCGCAGGAGATCCTCCAGGTATTGTTTCGACTTCCGTCCCCACGGCTTCTGTCCCAGTTCAGGCGCGTCCATTCCGATAAACCTGACCTTTTCCTCTTTACGGTCAATCAAAACCGTTACGGTATCGCCGTCGGCAACCGATACGACGGACACAAACGGGCCGGCGGCGTTCTGTTTCGAGAAAGAATGTTTGTCATAAGCCAGATAAAAAACGGCGACGACGATAAAGATTATTGTCGGAACAAGATTGGACCGCTTGAATTTTGCAGGCTTTCCGTTCATGCTCCTATTATATACTTTTAACCTCCGGCTTTTTACTAAGGAGTTCATAAGTAAGGACACATTTAAACACCCTCCCCTTTATCCTCTCCCCTCAAGGGAGGGGCAATTCTTAAGTCCCCTCTCCCTTGAGGGGAGAGGGCAAGGGTGAGGGTGTGTGGCTTTACTTATGAACTCCTTAGTAAGTGTATTATTAATAATATAGTGTATAATTAAACCTATAAGGAGGGGATTTATCGATCACAATGGACCCATATATAAAAAGAAAAATAATAAAGTATCAGGGCGCATCCGGAAAAGAAACGGAAGACTCTGTCGCAGTTGAGAAGAAACTCAGGTTATTTCTTAACGGGAAAGAACTAATTACTCTGCATTGCACTCCCTCCATGATTCCTGAACTGATCAACGGTATTCTCCTTACTGAAAAAATCGTGTCGGATAAAATATCACCGGACAGTATTACATTAAAAATAAACGAGGAAATCAACATCCATGTCTCTGTTGCCGGAGATGCCGTACCGGAGGGGATGCATTTTACCCGTTGCCTTGCGGGTTTTACCTTCAGTCAGGGAAAAACGTTCCGGAAGATTGAAGATAATTTTGTTCTTGCGCCTGAAAACCTGAGGGCAATATTTCAGGGATTCCATCAAAGGTCGGAACTCTTCAGACTGACCGGTTGTTTCCACAGTGCGGCGCTCTCTGACGGCAGGAGCATCCTTGCCTTTGCCGAAGATATCGGGAGACACAACGCTGTTGATAAAGTGACGGGATACGCTCTGCTGAATGATATTTCGTTCCGGGGGAAATTAATGCTCGTCAGTTGCCGCATTTCATCGGAAATAGTTTCAAAATGTGCGAGATGGGAGATCCCCGTCATTGCAAGCCGTGCGGCGGCGACAGACCTTGCGGTAGAAATAGCGGAAGCGGCAGGCATGACCCTTATCGGTTTTGTAAGGGGCGAAAATCTGAACGTCTATTCAAACCCCCAAAGAATTGCCTAAAAAGCAAAATGATTTTTTGAGATTACCATATCTGATAAACTCGTAAAAAGTCGTCATTCCCGCGAAGGCGGGTCACCTCAGCGACTCGCCGAGGCGAGAATCCAGGTGCGCGCAACTTTTTGAAAAGAATGGATTCCCGATTAAGGACTTCGGGAATGACAGCCATGAAAAGGATTTTTTACGAATTTACCATATCTGTTTGTGATATAATTTATTAACGCGTTGATACGATGATAAGAGACATCCCTTATTTAAACCCTGACGACCTTCCGAAAGTGCCGTTTGTAATCAACGGCATATCCTCCAGGTTTATTCGTGAAAACAGAATAGTCCCTCTTGATCTTAAAAATAACGTCCTGAAGGTCGTTATGGCGAACCCTCATGATACGGCCGCCGTAGACGCCCTCAGGGTTGCCAGCGCCGCAGACGTCGTGATCTATGCTTCAGACAATAGCGCCCTGGAAGAATACCTCTCCCGGTTCTATGAACAGGAATCTCAGAACATAAACAGGATCATCGAGGACATGGGGGACAAGGGGATTGAATTCCTCGGGGAGGAGCAGGAAGACGTCGGCCACCTGAAAGACCTTGCGTCGGAGGCGCCTATCATCCGGCTTGTGAACATGCTGATTACGAGGGCCGTGGAGAGCAGGGCAAGCGATATCCATATAGAACCTTTTGAAGACGAATTAAAAGTGAGATACCGCATTGACGGCGTGCTCCATGATATAGAATCAACACCTAAGAGACTACAGGCAGCCGTCGTATCGAGGATCAAGATTATGGCAAAACTCAACATCGCTGAAAGGAGACTGCCGCAGGACGGCCGCATCAGGCTCAAAGTCGGCGAGAGTGAATTAGACCTGAGGGTATCGACAATACCGGTCCTTTACGGTGAAAGTGTTGTCATGAGATTACTCCGCAAGGAAAGCATAGTTATAGACCTTAACCTTCTGGGCTTCCCTCCTCAAACCCTTACTTCTTTCGACCAGCTCATCACGAAACCAAACGGCATCATCCTCGTCACGGGGCCTACGGGAAGCGGAAAGACCACGACCCTTTACGGTGCGCTTGATAAAATAAATTCGCCCGATAAAAAAATCATCACTGTTGAAGACCCTGTGGAATATCAGCTAAAGGGTGTAAACCAGATACAGGTTAAACCTCAGATCGGTCTGAATTTTGAAAACACCCTGAGGCATATCGTCAGGCAGGACCCTGATATTATAATGATCGGTGAGATTAGAGACCTTGACACCGCCCAGATAGCGATACAATCGGCCTTGACCGGTCACCTTGTTTTTTCGACGTTGCACACTAATGACGCTCCCAGCGCCATTACAAGGCTTCTTGACATGGGGGTCGAGAATTTTCTTCTTTCATCCACCATAAGAGGTATCCTTGCACAGAGACTCGTCCGGGTGATCTGTCCTTCATGCAAAGAGCCGGACCCGTCAATTGCCGCCAGGGAAGAACTGAAACTTTTCGGGATCCGGGACGATGTTCAGCTCTATCGCGGGAAAGGATGCGAGACCTGCGCTTTCACGGGATATTACGGAAGGTCGGGAATATTTGAACTGCTTGTGGTCGACGATGACGTCAGAAAGCTGATCTTAAAGAACGCCGATTCGAACGCGATCAGGACCGTTGCAAAACAGCACGGAATGAGAACTCTCCTTGAAGACGGCGCTGAAAAGATAAAAGACGGCGTTTCAACCCTGAGCGAGATCCTCAGGGTAATTCAGGAGGCATAATTGGCAGTTTTCTCTTACAGAGCCACAACAATGCAGGGCGCTATCGTAGAGGGCGTTATAGAGGCAAATGATGAAAAATCGGCGCTTGAGCGGCTAAGAAATGCCGGGTATATACCTCTCAATGTTGCGGCGCCAAGGGAAAGCATTAATAAAAAAATCTCCCTGAGATCATCAAAGGGAGACGTCCTGACATTTACAACGGAACTCTCCGTGCTCCTTGCCGCGGGATTACCCCTCGACAGAGGTCTCAATATCCTTGCCGAAATATCCGAGAGTGAAGAAATGAAGAATATCGTTAATTCCATCCTGAAATCCATAAGGGAAGGAAGTTCTTTCTCGGATGCTCTTGCAAAGCACCCCAAGGTATTCCCCAAGCTTTACGTGAACATGATAAGGGCCGGTGAAGCAGGCGGCGTGCTTGACGTAGTTTTAGACAAATTGAATGAATTTTTAGAATCTTCAAAGGCCCTGAAAGAGCATATATTTTCCGTCATGATATATCCGATCATCCTCATCCTTACGGGAGGCGCATCTATCATCGTACTTCTGACATTTGTGCTTCCGAAATTCTCCGTCATATTTGCCGAGCTTGGAGGCTCATTGCCCCTGCCCACAAAGATACTACTGAGTTTCAGCAACGGCCTGAAGGCATACTGGTGGATTGTCGCTCTCGGAATATTTACGGGCTGGCTTGCGTTCAGGAACTATATCAGGTCCGATACCGGCAGATATCAATGGGATTCATTTAAACTCAGGCTGATGGGAGATATTATAAAAAAACTCGAAACGGCGAGGTTCTGCAGGACGCTGGGCACCCTCCTGAAAAGCGGCGTGCCGCTTCTTCAGGCATTGCATAATGCCAAGGACGTCATCAACAATCAGGTCATAGCATCGGCAATCGACGCCGTTTCCTCGGGCGCCAAGGAGGGCAGAGGGATTGCCGATCCGCTGTCCATGACAAAAATATTCCCTCAACTTGCCCTTTCCATGATCAAAGTGGGGGAAGAAACCGGACAGCTTGATACCATGCTCATGAAGGTTGCTACGACATATGAAAGAAGTCTGAATGTCGCAATAAAGCGATTTGTAACTCTCCTTGAACCGGTCATGATTCTCGTCATGGGGTTAATCATGGGCTTTATCGTGATCGCAATGCTCCTGGCCATATTCAGCATTGTAGACCTTCCGTTTTAAAAATATGCGGGTCAAAAGATGCAAGATGCAAAATGATAAATTTGAATTTTGCAATTTGCAAAGTGCATTTTGCATTCCCCGAAGGGGCTTTATCCTTCTTGAACTGATTGTCGTACTCTTTCTTATTACACTCATCATGGGTATAACATTAGTCTTTTTTGCCAATTTCCTTCCTTCAAGCAGGCTGGATGCTACGGTCAGGAATATTTCGTCCACTATCAAGCATGCCCGCTCCCTTGCACGGATAAACAATCAGAGACAGATTGTCACTATCGACCTTGATACAAAACAATACGGCATAGAAGGCCGGGAGATCAAAGATATACCGGCCGATATCGGCGTCAAGATCATCGATCCGATGTCGGGAGAAGTTTTTCAGGGGAAATATCATTTCCTGCTTTATGTTGCAGGTAATATTGAAGGCGGCACGATAATAGTGTGGAATGCCAAAAAATCCATAAGCATCCAGCCGGACCCGATAGTTGGAGCGGTGATAATAAAATAGAAATGAAAAATGAAAATTGCAAAATTGATGAACTCGTAAAAAGTCGTCATACCCGCGAAGGCGGGTATCCAGAGAGGTTACAACTACCTAAAAAGACTGGATTCCCGATTAAGGACTTCGGGAATGACGGCCTGAAAAGGACTTTTTACGAAACTGTCAAAATGAAAAATGAAAAATTTGCGCTTTGCATTTCCCGAAGGGGTTTCACCCTCCTCGAAGTCCTCGTAGCCACTTCGATAATGGGCATTGCGATTGCCGTTATACTACAGCTTTTCTCGGCCAACCTGCGCAACATATCCGATTCAAGCGACTATGTAGCGGCGGCGACAAGGGCGGAGGTTAAAATGATGGAGGTGCTGGACAACCACAGCCTCCTGGAAAAATCGTACAGTGAAATAACAAACGATGGGTACAGGATGGATATCGCTATAACCGAAACATTAAAAGAGCGGACGGAAAACCTTCAGGTGAGGCTTTTCGAAATAGCGTTGACCGTACGCTGGACAAAAGGTACAAAGGAAAAATCCATGACGCTCAGGTCTATGAAGGTTATCAGAAAAGAGATCTGATTATGCAAAATTATCTAAACGTAGCAAAAACGGCAGGGCAGACACAATGAAAAGTCTTCTAATGCGACAAAAGACTATATTCCGAGCACATAAATGCAGATATAATCTGCGGTGTCTTTCAGAAAAAAGTCATAGCGTTGCATTAAGGTACATTAAGGTGTCGCTACAAGACCTTTTCATCGTGTCCACCCTGCCGTTTTTAGTTAATTTCTGCAACTGGTCAGATTATCAATGAAAAATGTAAATTTAAAAATTTTTGGTTTTTCTAATTCCCGCAAGGCGGGGTTTACCATTCTTGAGTTGACGATTTCGATTTCATTAATCGGGCTCATTGTTCTGATAATCCTCGGCGCCCTGAGACTCGGATACCGCTCTATAGAGTCGGGGGAAAAGAGAATAGAATATCTTGAGAGGATAAGGTCCTCATTTAATATTATCGATTCCCAGATCCAGTCATATTCGGCTTTGACCTATGAAGATCAGGGAGAGAAAAAATACTATTTTATAGGAAAACGCGGCCTTATGCAGTTTTCTACCAACTATTCCGTGTGGGGAGGAGAGAAAGGGTATGTAATAGCTACATATACCGTAACGCCTGCCGAAAACGGGAAACAGATATTGTATGTAACGGAACATATCGTCGGGTTTGAATCAACAAGAGAGGCCAAACTCTTTGATCATTTTGACGCAATATATTTTGAATATTTCTTCAAAGACCCTATGGAAGAGGCGGGCAAATGGGTGGAAGAGTGGACTGAAGAGGAGAGTGTCCCTGAAAAAGTAAAGATCCATTTTATTGAAGGCGCCAAGGATCTGCCGATGATAATCCCTTTGAGGATCAAAACGTCGCTGACGGAACAGGACGGGGAGAATACGGCGGATGATGCGGAGTAGGCATTTGCTCTCTATGGATACAAGACCTAAGAATCGTAAACCTGCCGAGCAGGGAATTGCCCTGTTGATGGTCCTCTGGATTCTGACAATCCTGATGCTTATCGTCTTTTCCTTTTCCTATATGGCAAGGACGGAAACTTATGCCACCATGTCATTTAAAGGAGGTATTGAGAAAAAATTTCTTGCCGAAGCAGGTCTTGAGCGAGGGATTATGGAACTATTCTACCGACAATTTTACCGGTCTCAGACTATCGACATCGAGGGCAGGGAAATATGGAAAACGGACGACACCCCCTATCAGGGGCAGGTCGGCGACGGGCTTTATACGGTGCGCATAACGGATGAAATGGCCAAGGTAGACATTAACACGGTATCTGAGGTAGTATTAAAAAACCTCTTTTTAAACTTAGGGGTTCAGGCAGAGGAGGTCGATACCATCGTAGACTCCATAATGGACTGGAAAGACCCTGACGATCTTCACAGACTTCACGGGGCTGAAAGTGATTATTATATGTCCCTGCCCAATCCATACAAAGCCAGGGACGCTAATTTTGATACGCTTGAGGAACTTCTTCTTGTAAAAGGGATGACGTCTGAAATCCTTTACGGGACGAATGAGAAAAAAGGCGCAATAGATTTTCTTACGCTGCACTCAAGGCAGAGGAAAATCAACATTAATTCGGCGCCGAAAGAGGTACTTATGTCAATACCCGGCATTACTCCCGAACTCGCCGATGCGATTATAGAAAGGCGAAAGGATGCGGAGATCACAAACATGGGAGAGATCGTCCTGCCACAGGAAGCTCTGAACTATTTATCCACGGGGGAAGGAAGTTCACGCGCTTTTACCATAAATAGCCTTGGCCATAAAAGCAATGAAGCCGGGGGATATGCAATACGGGCGACTGTCGCTATTTCCGGTCAGGACGACTATCAAATCGTTTATTATAAAAGCCCTGTGACTATAAAACAATGAACAGCGCAATCGTCATCGATAAATTAACAACCTTTGCGGCTTCCTCTACTATGGCATTCAGGAAGCTGTCCGATCCTCTATGGAGGATGCTGACCTTCAGTCTCGCCGATGATAGCGTCTATCCTGCAAAAGCGGTTTGCGCTGCCATAGAAAAAGGCGGCCTGTCGGTAGCTTATGGCTCAAGGTTTCTGTCAAGGACCATAGTAAAGGGCGCCAGAGACTATCCGCTTGAAGAAGGGAAATTCCCACAGCCGGATGTTTTTGCATCCTCCCTTTCCTTAGCCGTCAATGACCTCGGTGCGGTAAAGTCGGATATAACCCTGAGCATACCAAAGGCATGGGCTATAATTAAGACCACGGAGTTCCCCGTAACGATAAAAGAGAACCTTTCAAATGTTGTTGCCTACGAATTAGACAGGATAACGCCCTTTAGCGCCGACGATGCGTATTTTGATTTCAAGGTCCTTGGTGAAAAGGAGGAGAAGCTCATCCTTCTGATTATTGCGGCAAAAGCCGACCTGATAAAGCCGTATATAGAAGCCCTCGCGGAAAAAGGACTTAACGTCTGCAGAATAACGGTCAATATATCAGGGATAGAGACCCTCTGCCGCTTTGCGGATAAAAAATCGGAGAATGTCTTCCTTGAAATACGAAAGGACGGCTATGAAGGCGCCCTATTCCTGAACGGCATAATAGCAGGGTCTTTTTCAGGCCCTTTTGCTGCAGAGGACGATACTTCAAAACTGAATGTTATAGCAAAGGAAATCGCCCCCTTAATCGATACCCTGAAAATACGGGAGAAGCCTGCGCTCCTTAACGTTATATTCAGGGACAAAAATTCCGTTCTCAAAGAGCTGCTGAGATCGGGGCTGCCCTGTACGGTCAAGGTATTGAATGAAACCGGCGTAAACCTGAAAGTTCCGGGCTTTTCAAACGAGTTCCCCTATGCCGCCGTCGGAGGAGTGCTCGAATCATTATGGACAAAGGCGGCGAGCCTGAATCTTCTTTTGAGGGGAGTCCATGAAAAACCAAAGACCCCCGTTGCGCTGACCATAATCCTCCTGCTTTCAATTATCATAATGTGGGTTCTTTATATAATCGCGCCTTTGAAAATCGAGGAGAAAAGGGTACTTGAAATAGACCGGCAGATTGCGCTCAGAAAAGATGAAATCAAAAAGATTGAGGCCCTGAAGAAAGAAATAGAGGCGGTTAAAACCGAGCTTTCCGCGATCAACGATTTCAAGCAGGGCAAGCCGATGGCGCTGAACATCCTGAAAGAGCTTACGGCAATTCTTCCCAAAAGCGCCTGGCTGTCAAGGGTCAGGATCACGGAGACCGCCGTGGAGCTTGAGGGTTATTCAGCTTCCGCTACCGGCATCCTGTCAAAGCTTGAGGCCTCAAGCTATTTCAAAAAAGCGGAGTTCGCTTCGCCGACCTTCAGGGATGCAAGGATGAATGCGGACCGGTTTAATATAAAAATGGAAATAGAAGGTTTCACAAAAGAAACGCAAGTGGAAAAAGCGGTATCGGAGGAGAATGAAGAAGAGTAAAACACTGGTTATTGCCATACCTCTGATGGTGATTCTTTCCGGGGTCCTACTGTATCAGTATGTTTACGTGGGCATTCAGACGGAAGTTGCCTCAATTAAAGAAAGCCAGTCGATAAAGACGACGACCCTTGAAAAGTATATGGCCCTCATTGCCAAAAAGCCCGAACTTGAGAAAGAGCTTGCCTCATTAAAAGATGAAAGAAAAGCCGAAGACTCAAAACTGATTGAAGGCCAGACGATTTCCCTTGCCTCAGCCACCCTTCAGGATATGGTCAAGGACGCGGTCACACGGAGCGGAGGGACAATCTCAAGCGAGCGCATAGCAAAATCGGAGGATTTCGGCAAATTTAAGATAATAAGCGTCAGTCTTGATACGGTACTGCCTGATACGAGGGCATTAAGGGACATCCTTTATGCCCTTGAGACACGGACTCCTTATCTGACCATAAAGGACGTTGACATAAGGGTCAGGAATTACAGGGACCCAAGGGACCAGATGGTAAAATTAGATGTGTCCGCTCTGACGGCAAGCAGATAGTTTTAGGATAATATATTCCGGAATATATTATCATGCTTTATGGTCCTGTTTCACCACTTATTCCAAATATATCATAGTCTCTGCATATCCCTAAAAACGGATTTCGCACCTGACGGGTTGATTTGTGTTAAAATTTAAAGAGAAATAATATGCGGATTAAACGGCTCATAAGAAATATCAACATGCTCAATGTAGCTCTTTTGACCGGAGCTTTGTTCTTTGCTTTCTATGTTTTCTTTCCGGCGCTTGACATTACAGCCGGATTTACGCTTCCTGCCGTTAATAAATTCGCCGCGGAAAAAGAAGAAACAGGCACGGAGATTCGAATACCCTCGGTGACCGAATATGTAAAAATTTCCGAAGAAAACCTTTTTCATCCGGAACGAAAGATTCCCGTCGAGAAAAAAGCCGACCAGCAACAGCAGCCACTGCCAAAGCCTGAATTCGTCCTTTACGGAACTCTTATAACGGACGACCTTAGACTGGCCTACATAGAAGACCTCAAAGCGCCCAGGAATAGCCCGGGTAGGGGAAAAAGGCAGACAGCCTTAAAAAAAGGCGACGCCCTGAGCGGATTCACACTGAAAGAGATAGAAGCCGATCAGATTGTAATGGTAAGAGGGGAAGAAAAGATGGTCGTCAATTTGAATGATCAATCACATCCGAAAGTAAGGGTATCAACCGCACCCTTTACTCAAGCAGCACCCGGTCAAGCAACAGCACCCAGCCAGGCGACCCGGGCACAACAGCCGACAGCAGCAGCACCACAGCAGTCAGTTGTACCACCTAAACAAAAGGTTGACAAAGAACCTATGACACCAGAGGAAGCAAAAAAGAAATTCCGCGACTTTTTTCAAAGAGGAACGAAATAATTAGAAGGTACGTAAAGGGGATTGTATCCCCTTTACGCAGGATTGAATCTTACTAAAAATACCCAATGAAAAACCGTTTAATGCCATCATTCGAGCCCCACAGTTCTGTGTAAGTGGGGAAGAAATCAGCCCGGAAGTAAATATACCCAAAATCAGGGTAAATTGTCGGGATACCAGAAGGGTCTAATACGGTGGCAAGGCCGGTATTACTGACATTGTTAAAATTGTAAAACAGCATGATGAAATCCATCCCAGCTTGAACTGCTAAAAACTTCTAAGGTCTCTTCACCGAAAGGACCATCTGCTACAGCGACCTATTTTGATTCTTTCTGAAATTCCTTCGCCGGTTCTTCCATCCCGGGCGGAATTAACTTGTCGCGATAAAGTTCTACACCAGCATCCTTGATCGCCTTGTCAATGAACTCTTTTATCTTTGCCTGTCTGAAGTCTTCATGGAGTTTCTTGCGTACTCTTTCCTTCATAATGGACTCAAGGGGTAAAATCTCTTCACCCTTTTTGTCTGTTACTTTGATTATATGATAGCCATATTTTGTCGTCACAATATCACTAATCTCCCCTGGTTTCAGGGCAAATGCGGCATCTTCGAATTCCTTTACCATCCTTCCGCGCGAGAAATATCCAAGGTCCCCTCCCTTTGCCTTGCCGGAGGGATCATCACTGAATTCAGTTGCGAGCTTTGCAAAGTCCTCCCCGGCCTTTACTCTCTTCAATAAATCCTCCGCCTTTGCCATAGCCTTCTTCTTATCTTCCTCAGATGCGGTTGTATCAACCTTTATGAGAATATGACTGGCAAGCACCTGTTCCTTCACCTTGAATTCATCAGGATGGGTCTTGTAATAGGTCTCGATATCTTTATCTGTAACACTGATATCCTTTGAAGTTTTTTGCTTAACGAATTCGATAGCAAGGAAATCGTTTTCAGAGAGACTGAGCTGCTCTCTTATTATAGGATCTTTGTCAAAACCTTCTTTTTTTGCCAGATCTGAAAGCACTATTCCCTGGACAATCCTCCTCAGTAGCATATCCTTATTCCTCGGATTGTCCGCAAATGCCTTTTGCCTCTCCTCCGGATAAAACTTCATTATCCTTTCCAGGTCAGCCAAAGAAATTGTCCTGTTCCCCACTATGGCAAGAACATCGCCCTTGTTCTCGCTATATGCTGCACTCACAGTCAATACAAGTAACCCGATCATGATTATAAATATTCTTTTCATTCCAGACTCTCCTAACGTTAGTATAGATTTGATCGACCAACTCAATAATAAATATTTTACCGCAGGAATAAAGGGTATGGATATGCAACAGGGGGAATGTTCCCCCTGTTGCATATCTGTTAAGTCACCTGAGATGCCTATGACAGAAATTATTTACCATACAATATTTGAGTCATAGTCAGAGTATCCAATCCTAAGCTGAGTTTCATTACCCACATCAACATTGACTACCATGACGTAATAACATCCTTCCGGGTTTCCTTTCGGGCCGGCATCAGGATTTATTGAAGCGTTTCTCTTGATAAAATTAGTCTCCATAGCCGTTCCTGACATATTGGCGTAAAACCCTTCCGGTCCACCGGAATGCATCTGCCCACTGAGAAGATTCGTTCGGTCAGCTATTGTAGGCTTTTTAGAGTCATCGCAGGTCGGACCTGAATACCTTATGACCATGTCTACATTGTACTGGCTTGACTGGGTCATATCTGCCAGGTCTACCATCAGTTCGTTGGTATTACCTGTTCCCTTGTCGCTGTTTTCTGTAAAATAGAAATACTTTACCTCACCGGGTGCGATTCCAAAGAAGTACTTTTTCCCGTTTTGAATACGGGACGCGGTAGTGGAACCTGTCGTCTCTGTAACCCTGACCGACACCTGTATGGATTTGGATATCTCAGCGGTCCCCAATGCTGCATTCAGAGCTATGCTGCCGTTATAGGTACCTGCGGCAAGATCATCCGTATGGAATTTCGCTACAAAGCTGCCGGTACCGGTGCCGGGTACAGGCGCGGTAATTCCCCCAACTGTCCACGCGGCTGAGACTGCCGTTATTGTATAAGCCAGGTCTTTCCCGCAATTATCCTTCACAGTGACGCTCACATCCGATGCATTACTTCCCTTGAAAACAGTGCTTGATATCGACAGAGGATTTACCTCTACCGTTGAGGGAGTGCAAGGGCCTGTTACGTTAAGAGTAACATTCAGTGTAGCGCTTGTGAGGCCACCCGCCGAAATGTTTATTGTTCCGGAATAGTTTCCTGAAGCCTTCCCGGCGGCGTCCACCGTTACAGTAACCGTGCCGGTTCCCGATGTGGTGACAGTCAGCCAGGGACTGCCGCTCGTTACGGATGCGATGTAACTCACTGCAGTTCCGCAGTTATTCGCCACAGATGTGGTAGCAGTCTTTTTAACCCCTGATTCAGCAGTAATATTTATTGGCCATACACTAATCGAAGATGGAGTACACCCTCCTCCTCCGAAATTAAATCCGGGGGCTGTAACAGTAAGAGCAACATTTACTGTTTTCGATGAACTGCCGGATGTAAAGGTTATGACCCCGGGATAACTGCCGGTAGAAAGGGAAGCTGCGTTCAGTGTTGCATTGGATATTCCCTGCTGGTTTGTTAGGGTTATCCAGCCCTGAGAGGCGGTTGCACTAAAAGAAATCGGCTGGTTGCAGGAATCCTTGACGCTTAGCTGTACTGTTTTGCTCCCTCCCTTCTGAAGGGATTCTGATATAGAGGCAGGGGCAACGGTGAACCCTTCACAATTCTGTGGTGGTGTGACGATATTAACCACCCTCTCGCCGCAGGTTGATGTATCTAAGGTAAAAAGCCCATCCACTTTGCTATCCATACATATTGACAATTTAAAAGATTCAACCTCTGATGTACTATTCAACATCGGCCAGACGATATTGACATACTCTACCATTGAATCGACGCTGAGGAGGGGTCCCAAATTTGCAAGGTCAGTAAAAGGGACCCAGCCTGAGAAACTGTAGTACGCCTTGCTGCCGCTCTGAAGTCCCTCTATCCAGACAAAAAGTTCTATCGGTTTACCGGAATTAGTCCCCCCGAGAAAGAAGATCGGGATATCCAGGGGCTGTCCTGCATAGACCGTAATATCCTCGGGAAAATCATTGATAAATACATCTGCCCGTGCAGATGCGGCAGAAAATATTCCCCACAATACCAGCCATACACATAGAATCAATGGCACACTTTTATTTCGCATTGTAAACCTCCTGAAAAGTATTCCGTCTACTTATACTAATATTAAAGTATAAGCAAGAATTATGCAAGCTTTTTTTGAATAAATAAGGGATTGAATTGACTTATGTACCTCTTTCAAAACCTTTGCCGGCGGCACTTCATCCTTCAAATAATGACAATTATTGTCAATAGCATGACATAAAAAGAGAGGTGGGGGATTTCCCCCACCTCTCTGAGGCTGCACACCAAATCCTGAATAAATTAAGGATTGGTAATGGTTGTTGTGTATCTTGCCGGCAGCATATGTGTGAGGTAACCATCCAGGAAGCCCTGGAGTTCATATGCAATAACAGGAAGGCCTACCGCAGTTGAGTCAAGACCGGCCGCTGCATCCTGGAGATTCGCAACACCGGCTGTATCAAGCCAATTGTTTCTGTTTGCAGCGGCTGCATTCAGGCTCAGGTCGATAGATATCCAACCGAGCTGGAAACCGCCTGCTGCAATGTTGAACTGTAAGAGATCCGTGTTAAGAAGCGGTAATGCGGTGCCTCCAACAGTAATCACATTGACCTCATCACACTTTACGAACGTTGATGTCTCGCCAGGGGAGAACCCTGTTGTAGTAGTCGGTGAATTCTCTTCATCATCGTAGATAGCCACTCTGATAAACTCACACCGGCCGTTTAATGTCTCATCCTTTGTAGTAACGGTCGTGATGCATAGCGCACCTGAGATAGTGCCGATTGAGCCGTCAGCTGCGATGCATGCGAGATCGTTGAACGGACCATTATTTGCGATCGGAATAGCGGCACCTATTCCAGCATTAATCGTAAGCCTCTTTGTAGGGAAAGTCTCGATAAGATCCGTAGCGCCTCCAAGAGCAGTCTCGATATCATAAATGAAATACTCAACACTCTTTGCGAGCACATAGTTCACTTCATTGATACCGGTTACAGCACCGTCTGCACCAGCCTGATCGATGTCGTCACAATTGTCAAGCCTTGGCGGATCATCTGTTGCAAGACCAGGAGCTGCAACGATTGTAGTCCTGCAATTTGCAAGAGGTGTCGCATTGTAGGCATACGTACCTGCGCCAGCCCCAACGTTGAAGATGTAGGTATTGCCAGCCAAGGTGTTAGGAACATCGACAAGAGCTGTAGGGAAACCGAGGCCGGGAGGCAACAGGCTCAGCTGCTGTGCACACTCATTAGGTGTTGTTACAACCTTAGCTGCGCCAGGGGCGTCTACCCATGATGATACGCCGATGATCTCGAAATAACCCTCTTTTGTATCGTTTGCAGAAACTGCTGCTGCCGCACCTGTAGCTGAATAGTGGAATGCTTGTGATGCCATAAAGTTGTCAGTTGCAACGTTGTTGCCCTGCGGGTCAGGATATGTGGGTGTATCATTATCATACCAGTAAAGAGAAGCAGGTGCCGCTCCGCTGTCACCGAGTATCCATGCGGACCACTGGTCACCAGCGCTGAGACAGATAAAGAAGTCGAGAATTTCGTTACTGTCATGGCCTTCCCTGAACCTCACCTTTGCTGCAGTACCTCTAATCAGAGACGTGTTGATAACCCTAATGAAGTCCCAGGAATCCCTTGCGTTGTAATACCCATAAATAAGGGCATCACCAAGGCCTCCGGGATTGACATACAAGTTCAGAGTAGGTGGCTGTACGACAAGTGCGGAACCGTTCGTCAAGCCATCGATCTGATCAGCCTGGGCTACTACGCCAAATCCAATGATGCAGATAGCCGCAAGCAAAACCGTTAAAAACCTTTTCTTTAACATTTCTCCTCCTTTTTTTACCGACTATGCCGATAAATTTTTATTACAGCAAACTTTATCCTAACGGTATCTTCCTTTTTTGCTTTCCTAATCACCTCCTTGTATCCAGTATTATTTTACTGATTAGGGCTTTTATTCCCTTTTGGAACATGGTACCATTCTCTATCTATCATCACCCATTGTTCCGTCAGCTCAGTATCATGCTCAAATGCCTTAGCGCCAGGAACCTTTAACCTCACATCCGTCTTTATCTTAACTTCAGCATGTTCTGCATCGTTCATCTTTATATCCTGCACTTTAAAACTGGTATAGGACATTGCCGGGCTGTCATACTGCCGTATGTATGCTATCAATGAGATCCTTTTCCTGAATAAGGGATCCTCATAGGGATACACCTTATCGAACTCTCTCTTTATCTTATGATTCCAGTAAGACGTCACCCTCTCTTTTAGAACCTCCTCATCCTGGAGACTTTTTATTGCCTCTTTTTTAGCACATCCTGAAATAATAATCAAGAAAAAAATCGAAATAATTGCAAGTAGCCAAAACCTCTTCAGGAATCCTTTACTGCTTTTCACACCACCTCCATTTTGGAAATAATGTTTCTATATTAATGCTCATATAAAATTTAATGCACATATATACTACTAAAAGACACTTACTGTGTCAAGGATTTTTTCATTCTTATCTGCGATTTTATATACTGTTCATAACCACCAATGAATTCTAAGCAAAATTCAAGCCAGAACGAAAAATAACCTTCCACAATAGTCTTTTTTGAGAAGATATGTAGATGTGTGTACTTTTTGATATAGTTGTGTATCTTATATAAAACACCTCATACTAATTTCGCCATTGCGTTTTTGTGTGGCATAGAATTGTTAGAGCAAATCTTTATAATTCGGCAGGGAATTATACACCCTCTCATAAAGAATTGGCATTATCTCTAATTTAGAGAAAATCCGTATCACCACAGGTATAGTAAAAATGAGACCGGACTTCCTCCGCTTTCAATGTTGCAGGTTGTGTAGAATGCGACAAAGTCGCTCCGGCAGGTTTGGATACAAATCCATGTTTTTTTAATTCCGGATGCATCCGCTGAGGAAGCCAGAGAATTAATCTTTTCTTCCCGAGCCTGAAGGCAAGATTTTCAATTTCTTTGAGAAGAGGCATGAAAGATTTCACATTAAAAACCATATCCATTAATAAAATATTTTCTGATTCATCTTTTTTAAAAATTGCCAATCCAAGAAGACTATTGCTCCATCTTTTAGTGAGTCCCCATATCGCATAATCAAAAAGAGGATGTCGTTTATACCTCCACTGGAAGTAAGCCCTATCCCTGATCACAGATAAACGAAAAAATTTTCTAACAGAAGACCATAATTCATCAATTCTATAATCATCGAACTCTAAAGATATCAGTTTATAGATGAATCTTTCGGGATCATTATGAAAAGCCAACTCCTTAGAAGCCTCAAGGACAGTTTCTATTCTTTCAATAAGTCCCTTTTTTTCTGCAGGTAAAAGAAGGGTTTTTTCAGTAGGAAATCCATAAACCATGGATACACCGTTTTTTACATGTGTGTCAACGAAATAGTGATGAAGTTTTTTTAATACCCATATGCCCCTATATTCCGGATGAATCATAACATCACATGTGGCGAGACCAATAATGTCTTTATCATGAAATGTCATCCGAAGTGGTATCCCACCATAATGGCCTACTACCCGTCCATTTTCATCAGCTATCACAAAAGAACAGACCTTTTCATTCCCCTGGCCTCTATATTTCCAGTGCCACTCATCAAGAGTCATCTCTCTGCCAAAAATATCTTTGAAGAGTTGAACAATGCCATGTTCATCGCCCTGTTTATATTCACGTATAGTAACTTCGGACATAAAACCTCCGTGGCAATTTATGTTATAAGGCTTATAAAAAATTCATTATACTCTCTGTTCATTCTCTGAATTGAAAAGTATTCAGCTCTCGCACGCCCACCGGCAACGAAACGGTCCCTGAGTAAATGGTCATTCAGAATAGAGAGACAGGCTTCAGCAAGATCATGCGCATTTCCGACAGGTGTAAGAATACCATTATCGCCGCTTTCAATTATTTCACCCGGTCCGGATGGACAATCAGTAGAAACTACAGGGACACCGAGGGCCATTGCTTCGATCAAAGCACCCGGAAGTCCTTCCGACAGCGAAGACAGGACGAATACATCTCCCCTTGCTATATACTTAAAGGGATTTTCTTGAAAACCGACCATATGAACATCTTCATCTAATTTTAATAACGCTATTTGCTCCCTTATTTTTTGCTCATATGGACCTTCACCGACGATAAGCAGCTTGGTCTTTAACTGATCTCTAACTATCCTGAAGGACTGTAATAACGTACTAAAATCTTTAGGAGGGCCAAGTCTTGATGCGGCAACGATCCAAGGACAGTCCTTTGTGAGTGGAATTTCTGATAATCCACACGCCTTAATCCACTCCAGATCAAAACCATTATAGATAACCTTAAACTTTTTATCGTTTATGCTGAAGTGTGAAATAATATCAGATTTAATGCCCGCTGAGGGGACAACAACATTTTTAAGTCTTAGCAAGAGATAATGAATTAACAGTTTTTCTTTAAAAGTCGGCGAACGATTTAGACTTTTGAAATGTGACGAATACGTACCATGAATGCTTGTAACGACCGGGACCCTTAAAAAAAACAGGTCTCTTGCAAGAGTTAGAAATAAAGACGCAAAGTGCATTACCCCAAAAATAATTGACGGCTTTACGAGATTTGAAACAGTATGTATAGCCTTCGCGTAGGAAATTATTGTTCGCAAAGAAATGTCCGGAATTACGCAGTTGTAATCTTCGAAAGAGTAAATCGTTATTCCAAGAGGAGAATAAATTCTATTCATCCGTTTCTGGGTCAACAATATCGGTTCAAAAGACTGCATTCCCTTTATGACATTCAATGTGACCCTTTCAGCTCCTCCAAACGTATTTGTGGGTAATACAAAAAGGATTTTATGTTTCGATGGGGTATCCGTCATTACTTGTATTATAGACTAAATTATCCATTTATGAGGCAATGCAACAAGCCCGACATCAATTGTTTCTTTAGGTATATTGAATGGAAAAGAATCTCTTGTATCATAAACATGTAACATGTGTTCATCAAGCACATAAGCCCTGATATAGTATGTACCGGCTTTCAGTTGTATGGACGGAAACTCGAGGGACAATTCACGATCCCCGTTTAAATGTCCGGTATCCGAAGTATAGGTACTCGTTACGTCAAGATTATCAATCCTCTTGAGTATGACGGCTACTTTGTAAGGAGAAGAATCATCGGCAACTACCTTTATCTTTATTTTGAGATCGTCACCTGTTTTGAGATTAGGAAATGGAAGGCTTTGAACTTCTTTAATCCGGACCGGTGTTACAGAAGAATCCGCTTCAGGCGTTTCCCTCTGCTCGCCCCTGTCCGAATGTTTTTCAAGCTGATACTTTTCGTATGCCTGTGTTACCTCATAATGGGGTCCGTACATTTCAATCTTACCGTTTTTAAGCCACAATACTGTCTTGCAGAGCTGATTGATATAATAGATGGCATGTGAACAGAATACAATGGTCTTACCTTTTTTCTTGAAGGACAGTATTTTGTCAATACTCTTCTTTTGGAAATAAAGGTCTCCGACTGAAAGGGCCTCGTCAACTATAAGGACATCAGGGTCTATCGTGGTTGCAACTGAAAAAGCAAGCCTTACGTACATTCCGGAAGAATATGTCTTTAATGGATAATTAATAAAATCCCCGATATCTGCAAATTCGATAATTTCTGCTATCCTCTTTGATAATTCGTTTTTGCTCAGACCCAGGAGGGCGCCGTAAAAATAAATATTCTCCATCCCGGTAAATTCAGGGTGAAAGCCCGATCCAAGCTCAAGTAAAGAGGAAACTTTACCGTTTATTTCCATACTGCCGGATGTAGGCGAAAGCGTTTTTGCGAGGATCTTCAAGAGAGTGGTCTTCCCAGCTCCATTTTCTCCTATAATACCAAAGGATTCACCCTGAGCAAGCTCAAAAGATATGTTTTCGAGAGCAACAAACTCCTTATGAAAGGGTTTTTTAAAAATTACTTCTTTTAACCTGTTTGAGGGTCGATCATAGAGTTTGTAGATCTTTGTTATGTTTTTTAAAGTAATAGCAGTGTCCATATGCCCGGTTATAAAACGTCAGCAAAACCATCCTTGAGTTTATTAAAAATAAAAATCCCGGCGATAATAGAGAAAATAGCGAGCAGAAGAATTATAAAAATGTGATAGAGTTCCGGCGGTTTATAAAAAAGGATTATCTTCTGATAAGACATAGCGAAATAGGTGAGAGGATTAAAATAGAAGATTATCCTGAATCTTTCGGGAATTGTATCTATGCTGTACATTATCGGTGAAATAAAAAAAATTCCCTGGAGCACATAGCCCATTATCTGTCCCAAATCTCTGATATAAGGAAGGAGGGCAGAAAATATCATGCCAAGACCGGCAGAAAAGGTAATTTGGATCAGTAAGACCGGGATAACAAGCAAAAGAATGGGACTAAAAGAGCCTGTCACTGTATATATTAAAACAAAGATGGCAAAACCTATCAGGTGATGCAAATAACTGGAGAGGGTTGCTGTGATGGGTAATACAATTGTTGGGAATGATACTTTTTTAACTATCTCGGCATTTTCCAGAATTATGTTTGATGACCTGCTAAGACCTTCAGAGAAAGCAAGCCAGAAGAAAAATGACGAGAGCAGGAAGTAAAGATAGGGCATCTGTGAGTTAGCATAAGGGCGTGCCTTCATAATTCCGGCGAAAACAAACCAGAAAAGGAGAACCTGGAAAACAGGCAAAAGAAATGCCCATATCAATCCTAATCCCGAACCGGCATATTTAGTTTTAAAATCTTTTTTAATAAAATAGATTAATAGGTTTATCATGCTATAGAATAAATAAGGGAATTTTTTATTTTAACAGAAAGAGATATATATTTCATAGGGTTGTATCAGTAAATTAAGGATTATTAAAATATCCTTCGGGTTCTGTAAGAAACAAAATCAGAGTTGAATGATTCTTAAATAAGATACCATGCAGAGAAAGTGAAGAAATATCTTTTGAGAATAATTCAGAAGTTCTATCGCTACGAGCAATTGATTGTGTTAATGTTGCTTGTAATAATTGCTTTTCTTTACTACCGCGATATTTTCAGTTTCTGGTTTGTCTCTGATGATGCTGCGGCAATGGTCTCCTCCACAGAGACATTGCGGAAGATTTTCTTCGATCATATCTTTTCGCACTATTTCTATACGCCATTAGTTGCACTCTCATTTAAGCCGGATGTAATGATCTTTGGTATCAACCCATTTCCGTTTCATATTCACAATACCATTATCCTCATATTAATATCTTTCATGGTATATACAATACTCAGGGAATATACTGACACAATCAGTTCTGTTGTGCCGGCCCTTATTGTTTTGTTGTCTCTCCCTTCACTGATATGCCTCTTGTGGATAACACTCAGACAATATCTTTACGGAATGCTCTTTGCCCTTTTTTCAATATTTCTTTTTTTAAAGTATCAGCCTGATATTAAGAAAAATCGTCCGGTCCTTATAATTATTCTCATTTTTACTGAACTGAGTTTTATGGGGAAGGAACAGTTTATGACCCTTCCATTTGTGTTGTTCATGCTCGCAAAAGGGGGTTTCAAAGAAAGGCTTTATAAGACCCTACCGTATTTTCTATTATTTGCAGGACATTTTATCCTGAGATTCCGGGTTCTGAGAGGATTAGGCGGCTATCTTGGGGTCCAATATGATCCTATTGTATATATGAAAACAACCTATGAATCTATTTTCACTGCTTCAAAGGTGCTCTTTGGATATCCATGGGTTGTCCTTTTGGCCGGGGCACCTCTGCTGCTGAAACTTAGAAGTCTTTTCCTGTCAATTTCAATATGGGTAACATCCCTTATGGTGTCCTTCCTCGTTATGCATCAATATCCTCAGGTAGATACATACCGGTACTGGCTTATTCCTGCTGTTCTTTTTTCCTTCTGGGTGGGGTTCAACTCCAATGCGATAAAGAGCATTTTTTTAAAAATATCATATTCTTCCCTTATCCTCGCACTTTTTCTCATGCACTCACTTGCTCTTGGTAATGAAATAAAAGGTATTGCAGGGAAAGAAATGCTAATGGCAGAAAGAACTACCAGGGCTTTGTTTGATCAAAAATATCGGGAAGCCATTATTCTCTTTCCTGAGAGTAACTGGATGGCAAGTTCTAACTTTATAGAACATATCTCAACGGCTTATCAGAAGATTCACGGTATTAAGGCATATTCGCCTTTTTACCCGTTAGAGTTGCTTTCTTTTTATCCTAAGATTTTGAATGACTTCAGGGATATCTATGAAATAAAGGAAGGGGAGGGTTTGAATATTTCTGATTCAATCCATGGAAAGATCGAGCATTTCAATAAATCTGTCTCAGATGAGAAACCGCATATTTCATTACTCAAACAGAATAATATAGTTAACATGAATTTGAAGTGCGCCTCTGCTCAGGGGATTACAGGTTTCGAAGTGAAAAACGTTGAAGGCAGGCCTACTGCAATAAAATATATCGCTCCCTATATTGAGTCTGTCAATCTCACAAATGCTTTTGATGTAAAGGATGCAGAGGTATTACCGAGGGGAAGTCTCTCTTATGATAAGGGAAAGTGGTTGATTGACGGAATGCCCCTGTCCGAAAATTATTCTTTTTTGATCTTGACCTGTGTCAATAATAAAGGTGCATATACGCAGTTATCCGATATAATATCATTCCGGCACTGAACATGAAGGCAGCAATAATAACGGCATTTGATCCCTATGTGTTTAAGGGAGGGATAGAGAGGTACACCCTGCAACTGATCAGATTGCTGGAAGGACACGGAATCGGAGTGGACGTATACCATACCGGACTTATAGATGAAGATATGGGGCTTAAACATAAAATGCTTGGAAAGATATATGCCCTTGGTCGCAAATTCGGCGAGGTTGAGAGAAATTATGATTTCGTCATATCCAATTCCTTCTATGGCCTTGGGTATTTCCCCCCGGGGATTAAAGCCTTTAACATCTACCATTCAAATCATGTCACCTTTGACAAGTCTGTTGAGGGCATCATATCCCATATTACTTCCCTGGAATGGACATATCTCTGTGGATATTTAGGAGAAATGGTAAGCGGCTTTGATAGAATAAAGATAGCCGTGAGCGATCCTGTAAAAGAGGAACTAGTAAGATATTACGGTTTTGATGACGTGAGAGTCGTGGAAAGCGGAGTTGACACCGGTCTGTTTAAGCCAATTAAACCCAAAACGGATTTACGGAAAAAGTATTCGATTCCTGTAGATGCTTTTGTTGGAATATTTGTTGGTAGATGGCATAAAACCAAAGGTAGTGATATACTCGAAAAGATTATACAGAAAACTCCTGATAATCATTGGTTACTTGTTTTAGGCACTGGCAGCGATAATTGTCCCCTCAGGCAAACAAAAAATGTTACTATTCTTGACGAGGTTCCTTATGAGGAAATGCCCTTGATCTATTCATTGTCAGACTTTATGTTTTTTCCATCCAGATATGAAGGTTTTGGTTTAGTTATCTTAGAAGCTATGGCTTGTGGTCTTCCCACTTTTGCAGGTGATGTTGGAATTGCCAGGAAAATATATAAGAGTGAACCCTTTTCAGAATTAAAGCTTGATTTTTCAATAGATGAAAAATACTTAATTTATGGATCTCTCAAAAGAATTTATTCCTTGAGGACTGATACTGAATGGAAAAACAAGATATCAGAAGAGGGCAGAAGACTTGTAGAAGAAAACTATACGATGAATATATGGCAGACTAAGATGTTAAGTGCCCTTGATTTGATCTAAAATGATTGACTTTTTGCCGAATTTATTGCCACCAGAAGCTAAAAAGGTATTGATACTGGCTCCCCATCCAGATGATGAAATTCTCGGATGTGGAGGGACGATAGTTCTCTATACAAAAAATGATATAGATGTTTACTTGAGCTTTATTTCAAATGGTGAGAAGGCAGAGCTCAAACTTGAAAATATGGCTGAGATAAGAAGATCTGAAGCTGCTGCGGTATCAGATATTCTCAATATTAAGAAAACCATATTCCTTGATTTTCCTGATGAGAAGATTAGTGAATATAAGGAACAGATAAAAGAAAAACTAACCGGAATTATTAAAGATATTAGCCCTGACCTTATCTATGCTCCTTTTCCCATGGATCCTCATCCCGATCACAGGGCCACCTCTGAAGTTGCTTTGTCATTAATGTCATTAATGCGAGAGGTACAAGGTTTTAAAATAGCTTTTTATGAAATATACCATCCTATCAGGTTTAATGTCCTTGTAGACATCTCTTCTGTTATTCATAAGAAAAAAGAAGCTGTATTAACCTACAAAAAGAGTTTGTTGGATATTCCCGAGACTTTCTGGTATTCAGTAGAAGGCCTTGATGCATACAGGTCGCTTTTAGTAAAAAAGAAAGGCTTCTATGAGGCCTTCTGGCTTATAGATAAACCTGTTTCAAGGGATGAAATAATGAAATGGTCTACATTTGATTATAACGATACTTCTGCGGAGATTTTCCTCTCTAAATTAAAAGTTGCCGATGAACTGATATACGAATTGCGGAAAGCCCATGTGGCTTTAGAAAGAAAAGACGCGGAGATCAGTAATCTGAGCCAGACTTTAAAAGAAACAGAAAGAAAACTGCTTGCGGCGGAAGGAGAAAAACAGGAATTAGAACCCGATCTTAATTTATTAACGAGCAGTCTATTCTGGAGATTTATAAGTAGATTCTATAAGGCAAGGGATAAATTTTTACCTCAAGGCACAAAGAGAAGAAACTTATACAGCAAAATGATAGAAAGATTGAAGAAAATAACCTAATTGTTACCTATATATTTTGTTTTATGTTGTAAAGGCCCCTAAGCCCATTCCAACGCACTTTTATCACTTCCTTGAACATCTGCCAGGAGTCATAGATTGGATTAATCTTGCTATTCTTTCCATAATACCAATTAACAGGAACTTCACTAATCCGGTATCCTCTTAAAAGGGCGATATAAAGAATTTCCACATCAAAACTCCAACCATCAAGTTTACTCACGGAAAAAAGATCGTGTGCAGCAGCACGTCTGAAAGATTTAAACCCGCATTGTGAGTCATGGATACCTGGAAGGGCACAACACTGAACGATAACGTTAAAAACCCGACCCATAAGGTGTCTATATAAGGGTTCGCCATATCGTTGAGCACCGGGAGCTTCGCGAGACCCGATAGCAATGTCATAATCATTGATTCGAGGAGGCAAAAACTTTTCAACCTCTTCAATTGGCACAGCCATATCTGCATCACAAATAAGGATATATTCTCCTCGAGCTGAGAGGATCCCTTTTCTTACTGCAGCGCCTTTGCCGCGGCGATGTTCATACAGAGATTTAAAGAAAGGATAGCTTGGTACGGAATTTGATATAACTGTGCCTGTCATGTCGGTACTTGCATTATCTACAATTAACACCTCTACAGTATAGTGCTGACTTTTTACAAAGGTTATAATGCGGTGGAGGGTATCAGGCAATCTTTCTTCCTCATTGAAAGCCGGAATGATGATGGAAAGAAAAGGTTGCCGTTTAGAATTATCATTAATGTCAGTTGAGTTGTCCATGTTGTTTGATTGCATATTAATAATTCACCGTGTTCATTACCTTTAGCTTATCATGATCGGAATATTCATGCTTAAAATAAATGCCCCGGTTCCCGATTTAAAAAGCTGTCTTACTTTAGGCAAAAAAAAAATGTTTCGGATAGAACTTTAAAAGTCCTTTTCTGTTTTTGAACGTAGGTATCCCTTTATTTGTTAAAAATGGCTTAAAAGTATGTTTGGTTTCACGTCGATAATTTCAACAACTGGTCAGCGAACAAAGCGATAACTCCAAACATCAGGTGCAGCTTAACTTTTCTATATCCGCGTACCATCACTGTTTCGCCCCCAAACTCTCCCCTTAATCTGCTGTTAAATCTCTCTGCGGCAGTCCTCTCGTTATATCTCAATGCCTCAGCAGGTGTCATTGGCAATGCGTCTCCGCGCCGAGGATTCCTGTCTATGATAGGCACATGCCCTAAGACTTACTCACTTCATGTATCTGTTTCGTATCATATGCGGAATCCATCAAAGCGTACAAATAGGTTATCCTGTCTGTGGTCATCCTCATCATTGGGATCGCCACCTGACTGTCATGCAATGACGCCGAGGTCAATATTGTCGTTATGGGCAACCCACAATCGTTTGTGTCTACGTGAAACTTATACCCTCTCCATGTTTCCTTATAGCCCTGTGCATTCGTCTTGCAGCCGACATCACAGGCTGTCGGGATGTCCTTAAGAGCCTCTTCCGCCGTTTGATTAACCTGCTTGTTCAACCGTTTGTCCTCTTTCTTGCTTTCCCTGTTTTCTCCCTTCTTAGGGCGACCTTTCTTTTTGGGCTCCATCTTTATTTTCTCTTTTTTCGCCGGCTTCTCATTTCCTGCTATTGCTGTTGCATCTCGCGAGATGTGGAAATAAATCCGCTTGTATTTTTGCTTTTAACCATGATATTGTTTCTCTAAGGCGTATTGGCTCTCCTTTTCTGTTTTATTTTGCCAAAGAAATTTTAACAGATAGAGAGCTAATTAGCCTTATTAATAATCGCTCGTTTTATGACTTTTGCAAGAGCCTCAAACTTGAGATAATAAACAAAGAGATGTATGTGAGATTTAGTAATGAAAGGAGGTGAGCGTTTCACCCTGATGTCTGATCCCGGTTTTACCTTCTTTACAGAAGGACAGTTTTATTGAAAAAACCCACAAAACAAGGAGATGAAAAATGAAAAAAATATTACCTCTTATCTTAGTAGCTGTATTTATGATATTCGCTGTTGCTCAAACGAGCGAGGCCCTTTCTCTGGCATATACATCATCGTCTTATCCTAACGGCGACTATGCGGAGTATTGGCCAAAATCGTATTTTGACGGTTATGCACATGTGGTAATCACTTATAATGCTTCGGGTGGAGCATATGCGATAGCCCTGACACCTGACGGCTGGCCGGATCCCTATTATGGTCAGCTCTATCTGTCACCTTCAGGATACTTCTACTATTCTTCAGACGGCTATAACTGGTACCCGTATTAGAAGGATTTCTGGCCTTTGTAAGTAAGACAGAAGGAGGACAGAAAAGCTGCCTCCCTCTGTCTCTGAAAGTTGTCTGAAGCCTCGGAGTTTGAAGAATAGCAACTCATTAACTTGACAGTACCGAGTTCTCGATCATTTTAATAGATTGCGGTTAGCAAGGTGTATTTTGATTTTTGAGTGTTCGATAGAGAGATCGATCCACTTTTCAACGAGAGCTTTGAATCTTTTGTAAGTTCAGATTCCAATACGAAGTCGGAAGGTTATGGCTCCTCTGATTAAGAAGGGTAATCACCTTGTCTCTCTGGTGAGAATGAATGCCGTTGCCTATATGCCCACGACCAGAAGCGCCATGCCGATCCAGAGAAACGCGAGCCAGGTCACCACGCCCGCCAGAAGGCTGGTGAATATCTGCACCAGCAGATAGCGTTGAATCTGGTCGGTAATTTCATCCAGCACCCGGAGGGTGATTTTTTTCTTGCTGAGGGTGGGGCCGGTGATCTTGACCAGTTTGCGTCGGAAAGAAGGTAAAATAAGGGGACATTCTTGACTAATAAAAACGTAAACTAATGAGATTATACTTTTTAAAAAGTGAAAAGTTTAATTAGAGTCTGTGTATAAACACTAACTCCTCAACAGATAAAAGAAAATGGTAAAATTGCAGAGAAATCAAAAAGGAGGAGGAAGAATTGAAACTGCTGAATGATTTAAAACTGCAATTTGAGAAA
>Ga0265292_1000651_pt1 | contig 42931 bp, 33 predicted proteins | sample Munlanlewell296A_FD_189080 | JGI IMG/M metagenome (GOLD analysis project Ga0265292, IMG submission 189080) | Leachate microbial communities from a municipal landfill in Southern Ontario, Canada - Leachate well 296A | ecosystem: Engineered > Solid waste > Landfill > Unclassified | place: Canada... | reverse complement strand
GAGAGGTTGTTGATGCTATACCACCAAGTTGGATAACTCCATCTGTTGCATTGCTAATAATCTCTCCATTAAGAAGTGTGAGAGTGGTTGTTGTAGCGCCAGCAAGAAATGTTCCTAATCCCGTAAAGCTAGACACCCCAGAAACAGTGAGTGCACCAGTTAGAGCAATAGTACCATCAGTTGCGTTCGTGATTGTTTCACCATTCAAAAGTGTAAGAGAGGTTGTTGATGCTATACCACCAAGTTGGATAACTCCATCTGTTGCATTGCTAATAATCTCTCCATTAAGAAGTGTGAGAGTGGTTGTTGTAGCGCCAGCAAGAAATGTTCCTAATCCCGTAAATGTTGATGCTCCAGTTACTGCAAGTGTACTACTTAATGTTGCAGCTCCTGTTAGAGTTGTAGCACCGGTTACTCCAAGAGTACTACTAAGAGTTGCCGCACCTGTTAGGGTTGTAGCACCTGTCACTGTTAATGTACCACCAGCAGAAACATTTCCTGTTAGTGTACTTACACCCGTAACATCAAGAGTCCCACCCGTTGTTATATTTGTGCTTATCGTTGTTGCGGCACTAACTGTCGCAAAAACAAACATAAAAGATAAGAACACTGACAAAATTATTGAAAGTGTTTTATCTTTTTTAAAAATATTTTTCATATCTTATTTATTAACCCTGTGAAATATTTTGATTTATCAAAATAAAATTCTAAAAAATTTTTACTCCACGGGGTAAACTATTAATAATTAGTAATAAAAGAAGTCCGAACCTAATGTGAATCAAAACCTGGCACTAGCCTTAAAAAGCCCACTCGACTTTTTAAGTATCCGAGGCTATTTAAATTATAACCTTTATAAAAATAAAATATAAAAATATGTGGATAACCCCGTTAGAAACGACGGGTGGCAAGCACCTTGTTTCTAACGGGGCGGGCCCCTTGCAAAATATACTTTGCATCCACGGGATAAATCCTATTAAATCCTGCTACGACAGGAATTTTGTCCACGACAAAATTATTTAACAGGATAAACAAAACCCCCTCGCAAAAATGCGAGGGGGTTTTGACTAGTATTCGTTTGGTTAAACGAAATGACCTTACTAGATTTTTAAATTTTATTAATTTGCTCTTGTGAATACCTGAACTGGGAAGTTGCTTCCTACTGATGGGAAGCCCGGCAAACCATATCCGTTTGTCCAGTCAAGTTTATTTTCATCAGCAGCTGTTGCTGTAACAGTTGTTGTTGATGAAGGTGACCAAATTATGTTGTTCGTTGTTGAAGCTGTTGAAACTCCAATCTTCTGTGCTGCAGTACTATATTCACCCATCAATAATGCTATTGAAGGATATGCAGTATCTGCGAGAAGAGCTAAGTTCAGTGTTTCTGAAACAGCTGCAGTATCTACTACTGCATCAATCCTCAAGGCAAATGTCTTTGAACTACCGGCTGAAACTAACTTAGCCGCTGAAGTTGCGTCAAATACAATTTCAACTGCGTCAAGTGTGGCACCAGCTGTCTCAACATCTGTAGCATTTACAGCTGTTGCGTTTACCGCAACTCCATCACCATAAAGTGTGAAGCCGGTTACCGCACCTCCGGTTGTAGCAACTGAAAATGAAAACTTCTTGAATGCTATATCTCTTGAGCCAGGGTTTGTTACCTTGAACTTGTAGAGGTCTGCGCCTGCTGCAAGAGCACCGCTGACACTCAATATTTCTATTGAAGGGACACTGCTGAATACTCTAACACCATTTGTTGTTACATCTGATGTTGTACCGCTTGAAATTGTAGAGCCCGAAGCTACTCCTGTAGCATAGTTACCATTTAGACCGACATTATTGCCGTCATAAGTAATGCCCAAGAATGCTCCATAACCGCCACTTCCTGCCGTACTTGTTGTGTTTGTATTAGCGTCGTGCGTAATCAAACTACCTTTTACAACAATTACTCCAACTTCACCCTTCTTAATTGTGACAGTTGATGTCAATGTTGATGTAGCGTTGTCTGCGTTAGCAAGACCAAATTGAGCTATACCAACTTGAGTATTTCCATTCCACAATGTCATTTGTTGACCTACTAAGTCTGAAGGCGAGTTAGATGCCGTATTGCCTAACTGCAATGCAACTTGTCTTAGAACAATGTCCTCTGTCAAGCCAGCTGTGAATCTAAATGCAGCCAATGGAACATCTGTTGTTCCCGCTTGAACAGCTTTGTAGTTATAAGCGCTTGAAGTATCAGCCACAACTGTGTATGAACCGCTTGTTGCTGCTGTCATTGCTATACCTGTTTGATTTGCGGTCATTGTTTCTGTAACTGTCTGACCGCTTGTCAAACCTGTTGCTCCTGTGAATGTTGAACTATTGTCTGTCAAACCCCAAGTATAATCACCTGAAGATGCTGTTGAAACATTACACTTTAATGAAAGTGTCTTTGATGTTCCTTTAGAGATTATAAGACCCGTTCCATCAAATGTGAGTGTCTGATCTCCTATTGCTGTAGGGTTCTTAGCATTTGAACCTGTTGTTAATGATTTTGCTCCATCATATAACTGACAGTTTGTTAAATGTGTAGCACCGCCTCCAATAGCGATAAAGTCAGTGATGAATGAAGTTAATCTTATGTCCTCGCCTGATTGTGAACCATCAAGAATATATCTTGCGAACTCAAATCCTTGCTGGCCTGCGATTACGTTCTGTGCAACAGGTTGAGTTGCCTGACTCATAGCCAACGCTCCTGCTTTAACAGTCATTGTCAAACCTGAAACTGCTGAAGTCGGAGCTGGTGTCAATGAATTTCCAGTTGTTTGTCCTGTTACTGTTGTCCAATTGCTTGAAGGTGTCGTAGAAGCTGCTACTGTATCATTGCTTACAAATGCAGTTCCTAACTTACCTTTCAAAACAAGATTTGTTACTCCAACTGGGAATGTAACTGTGTCTGTGAATGTGATTGTTCCATGCGCTGAATCTGTAGCTGTGCTTACGCCATCAACCGGACCTGCCAAAACGGCGCCGTTTTTATCTACCATTGAGATATTTGTGATATTTTCCGCCTCATCTCCTGTTGCCAAAACATTGAATACCATTGAAGCAACTGAGATTGGTTCTCCTTTTACATCAACGATGAAACCTGCGAGTGGTTGATTAGCCAAGTTAACAGCAATATTCTGTGCCGCAACTGTAGTATCCGAGCTAATTGTTATTGTTCCCGATGATACTGTAACTTGAGCCGCGTCATACCAAGGGTCTTCTACCGAAGAGAATGCTGCTGTGTCGTCTGTAGGGTCGGAAGTTCCTGTTTGTGGAGGAATTATTCCATATCCATATAATTGGCCCACGACATTAACATCTGTTCTCTTTGCGAGGTCAAAGTCAATTGTTCTTCCTGAACCGCCAATTACGTCTCCCTTTATGGAGATTTCTTTGGAGAATCCTTTGTCTATTTCAATACCTGAACTAAATGTTGATGTGTAGTATTTACCATCTGAGCTTACGACTACATCGTATGCCGTTCCATCAACATATGTTTTTAGATTTGCAAGGTCTTCTTTTGAAGCTGAACCCGTTTGATTCCATCTTATAGAATTCAAATTTATTTTTTCAGCTGAACCTGCTGTAACTCTAACAGCAGAATATGTATAACCGGTCGTGCCAACTTCCTTTGTTTGGCTTGAACCTGGGTCAACACTTCCTCTCTGCATTGTTACAGAACCAATTGCCAATGTTGCGTTGATTGTGTGAAAGGCACCTGTTATTGGGTATGTGCCACTTACTGTTGCTGAAGTATTAACCACAACAACATTAAATCCTGCAACCTGGCCAGCTCTTGCATCATTGTTTGATGCCATATTGCCGGCGATTGTCATTGTTCTTGATTGACCTGCTTTAACTACAAAATCTTCAGACAATGTCGTCTGGTGATTTGAGTTTAGTGTTTTTGCAATACCAACTTGTGTTCCATTTTCGTCAAGTAGAACTACTCCCGCAAAGTTTGCATCTGCTGAAAGACCTACTCTCTCAACTACGATGCTATCAACTGTAACATCTCCATCTGTACCAGCTGTGAGGGTTACCTTTGTGAAAGGCAATCTTGCTGCACTTTCTGGTGCAAGAGATGCTGCTGGTTGAACTGGGCTTGATATTGACAAACCTGTTCCAACGCTTGGTGTAGTTGTCGTTGTTGTTGTTGTAGTTGTTGTTGTCGTTGTTCCTGCTACTGCTGAATATTTAGCTCTTGAAATAGAACCAAAGTATCCTGCTGCTGGAGAAACTCCGTTAGCTGTCTGCCATGCTGAAACTGCAGCCTTTGTTATTGCCCCAAAGTATCCTTTAGCTCCTGTGTAAGTGAAATATCCCTTGCCTTGCAAATATGTCTGCAAACAAGTTACATCATCACCCTTAGAACCAATTGTTATATCCTTTGTGAACGTACATGCTGTTGTAGTTCCTCCTTGCATTGTTGACAACTGTGCTTGTAGAGCAGAAATCGTAGCTAACAAACTTTGAATTTGTGCTGCGAGTTCATCAGCTGTTTGAGCTTGTGCTGGTGTTGCAACCGCAACCATACCTAACATAAAAACTCCTGAAGCTAAACCTACAAATCCAGCTGTTACTTTCGCAAAACTAGAATTTTTAAATTTACTCATAATAAAATGCGTTAACAATTTTTTGTGGAAACAAAAAATTTTGTTAACACAAGCAAACTGTTTTTCGACTTATAAACTTATAATTGCTAATAATTAATTTTTATTGATCGTCTTCAACATTTTTAAAAATTTTAAAAATGTAAAAACAATCTGACGACTACTCTGAAATCCATCGACGTGATTTTCAAAATAGCTCTACTTTCTTTGAATCGACTAATAATAAAAACAGACCAACAAAAACTTTCTACTCCCACTAAGGTTAAGTGGGAAATTTTTGGTTTTCAAAGTTCTGTTTTGTCTTGTCTTGTCTTTATATGACCAACAAGACAATCTGGAATTCGTTTTCCAGAGAATCCCCAAATCTTGTTATTTATATAACAAACAAAAACTTGGTGACTCTCGTAAAAACAATTCACCACTTTCTATTAATCCATATATTTGTCCTTGTAAAACATTATAATATCTGGCTCATTTTACAGCAAAATTCTTTGTGGATAACTTTACCCTGTGGAATAAAAACCCTTTGGGTTTTATGGTGCTAAAGCACCATATTCCACGGGGTGAATTCATAAAATCATAAAAACACTAAAAAGGCACGTTCGTATAGTCTCATTTTTTGTTAAGAAAGTCAATAAGAATAAGCCTTATTTGACAAAGTCATTTTTTATTGGGTTAATTGATAAAAATTTAATATCTCTATTAAAAAGCTCCCGCAAAGTTTTTAAGTTATATCTGGTAATATTTGCTCCATCTTCTTGTCCCCTCTCTCCTAATAGAGCCTTCATTAACCATCAGATTTAGCTCTCTCTGTATGGTTTTTTCACTATAATCAGGCATCAATTTTGTGGCATCTTTTATAGTTATGAATTTATTGCTCTTAACTAAGGACTTTATCAGATCTCTTCTCTTTTCCTTTGTTTCTAATTGTTTAGGACCGGTTTTTCTTTTAATAATTTTTTTCTTTGAAGTTTTATTATTAAAGGACATTTTATAATCATTTTTTCTAAAGGACATTTTTATACCAACATTTTGACGTTCCTTCTTTTGTTCATATTGGGAATCATTTATAGGGCCTTGATAGGGTAGCAAACTTTTTTTATTTGTCTCAAAAAAATCACTATTAAATAAAATTTCAGATTTTGTTATTTTATTGTCGTTTACATAAATATTTGCAAGATTTTTTATTTCTTTTTCAAGAATTGAATGGTTCATTTCAGATATTAATCTGGAATCTTTTGAAACATTTAAAAGGGATATAATACTGGAAATAGATCTATCTAAATTCAACAAAGGTCTAACCTCTGTTGAATCAAAAATTTGCCTCATATGATTAATTTCTGATAGCAAAAACACAGATTTCTTTCTTAAAATCTGTTTCATTGGATCGTTTGAAGGAAATAGATTAGTAACCAAATATATGGCTGTAACAATCTTTTCGGCTTTTTTAACCATAAAGTTTAAATATTGGCTCTGTTCAAAGACATTTATGTCTTCAATGTCTTTTATGTTTTTGTCCTTTTCCATATTATTGTCCTTTAACTTAAATTGTCCTTTATTATATATCGGACATTTTAATTTGTAAAGGACTTTTAAAAAATTAAATTCCAAATCTAAAGCACCAAATCCTAAATAAATTCTAAACACTAAATACTAAAACCCTTTTTCAAAATATTTTTTGAATTTTGGTTATTAGAATTTTTGATATTGTCCCAGTACCACAACAAGTTGGCTACGGGATAAATTTGTAATTTGAGATTTGTAATTTGGAATTTGGTGGGATTGTTTTAAAACCTATTAAACCCTAATGTTTTGAACCATTATTTTTGACAGCTATCTGACAGCAGATTTAAATTTACATTTTTTCATTATTAAAGACGTCCTTATTGTGTTAAAATGTTTATGTAAAAATTTCAATTTATGACAAAAAGAAAATATAAAAATACTGAGAAGCCTAAAAAAATAAAAGTTGCGAGTCGAATAGAAAAAGAAACTGTAAATACAATTTGGGCTATATTGTTTTTTGTTCTTGGTATTATATTTGTTTTATCTGCCTTTAATACAGCTGGCGAGGTCGGGAAATACATTTTAAAATTTTTTAATTATTTATTAGGAATAGGATATTTTCTTATTCCATTTATTTTGTTTGTTCTTGGGGTTTCTTTCATTAGACCGCTCAAACCAGAGCTGAAAGTTTTAAAAATAATAAGTTCAATTGTTTTGTTTATATCTGGTTTGGGTTTAGTTGATCTCTTTTCAAAACAAAAAGGTGGTGTTGTTGGAAATTTGATTTCTCTTCCCTTTTTAAAATTTTTTGATTTCTATGCAAGTGTAATTATATTGTTTGCTTTGGCAATCATATCTTTTGTAATTATTTTTGAAAAAAAGATAACCCTTGAATCTCTTTTGTTTTGGAAAAGATGGAGTAAAGATGGGGATGTAAATATAGAAGAATATGAGGATGATGAAACTGAAGAGATTTTAGAAGACGTTGAAATAGAGGAACCTGTTGAAAGTAAATTTAAATTAGGGGGACTTCTTGGTAAAAAAAATATAAAGAAAGACGAGGATGAGGAAGAAATTCAATTATCCCCAAACCTAACTTCTTATAAAGAATACGTTCCTCCTCCATTATCACTATTGCAGAGAGATAGGGGAAAACCAGATGTCGGAGACATAAAAGCAAATTCAAATATAATAAAAAGAACTCTTCAAAATTTTGGAATAAATGTAGAGATGGATGAAATTTCTATAGGACCTACTGTGACGAGATATTCTCTAAAACCAGCAGAGGGTGTTCGTTTATCAAAAATACTTGGACTACAAAATAATCTTGAACTGGCGCTCGCTGCTCACCCGGTAAGAATTGAAGCGCCGATTCCTGGAAAATCACTTGTTGGAATTGAGGTGCCAAATACAGCAAAAACTACCGTAGGTCTTGGGGGTCTTCTTTCCTCTGCAGAATACAAACAGGCACAAAAACCTCTTACAATATCACTTGGAAGAGGAATATCTGGAGATTCACACTTTGGTGATTTGTCAAAAATGCCCCACTTATTAATCGCCGGAGCAACTGGTTCTGGAAAATCAGTGTCTATACATACAATAATAAACTCATTAGTTTTTAGAAACTCACCTGAAAATGTAAAATTCATAATGATTGACCCAAAGAGAGTTGAGTTAACACTTTATAATGGAATCCCACATCTTTTGACACCGGTCATAACAAGTCCCAAAAAAGCAATTTTAGCTCTTAAGTGGGCAGGAAAAGAAATGGAAAAAAGATATGACCTATTAGAAAAAAGTGCCGTCAGAGATATCCAGTCATATCATAAAAATATACTAACACCGGCCGTTGAAAAAATAATAAACAGAAATGACAAAAATATTAACGAAGATGTTGAGGCGATAGAAAAAATGCCTTTCATAATAATAGTAGTGGATGAACTTGCAGACTTGATGCACATGTATCCGCGGGAGCTTGAATCAGCTGTTGTAAGACTGGCACAAATGAGTCGTGCAGTTGGAATACATTTGGTACTTTCAACACAAAGACCATCTGTTAATGTCATTACTGGATTAATCAAGGCAAACATTCCCGCGAGAATTGCACTACAGGTTGCTTCTCAGGTTGATTCTAGAACAATACTTGACGGTGCTGGAGCAGAAAAACTTCTTGGTTCAGGAGATATGCTTTATCTTTCCGGTGAGATGTCAAAGCCGGTGAGATTGCAATCTGCTTATATATCAGAAAAAGAAGTTAAGTTGGTTGTAAAATATTTGAGAAAAGAATATGAATACGAGGTTCCAGACGAAGTCGATATTTCTTCTACCGAACAAAGCAACGCTTTGTTTTCTACAAGTTTAGATTTTAACAATGAATCACTTGACAATGACGACGACCTCTATGACGAAGCAAAAAATATTGTTATGAGAGCGGGAAAAGCCTCGACTTCTTATTTACAAAGAAAATTAAGAATCGGGTATTCAAGGGCTGCGCGACTTATGGACATTTTAGAAGAAAACGGTGTAATTGGACCTTCAAGTGGTTCAAAACCCAGAGAAGTACTTATAAAATCAGACGACGTTGGTTTTGGAGAAGATGAAAAAGAGTTTGAAATTGATGATAATAATGATTTAGAAAGTAAAGAAAACGAAGATGAAAAATACTAGCTTTTTGGTGCAAAATAAATTAAAACGAACAGGGATTATTTTGGGAATACTTTTTGCAATTTTTATAGTGGTGTACATTTTTTTTAGATCTTTAGATTTTATACAAGGACCTTCTTTATATTTAAATGAGCCGAAAGACGGAGCTGTTTACAAAACTTCCTTAATAGATGTGAGTGGAGTTGTAAAAAATGTGTCAAATATAGATTTGAATGGAAAACAAATTTCAATAAATAAGAACGGGTTCTTTAATGAAAAATATATTTTAGCAAACGGGTTGAATAAAATTTTATTCACAATCACGGATAGGTTTGATAGAAAGACAGAGAAAATTGTAAATATTATTTTAAAACCGCAGATTGACTCCAGTACCACAGAGCTACGCTCTGGCTACGAGGCGGGTGCAGATAAAACGCAGATTTACCCCGCCAAGGGCGGGGTAAACACAGATTTTTAAAAATGTTATTATGTTAATATAATTTTTAATAACTTTAATTTTTTAAATATCATTTTTATATATTTTAGATATTAGATTTGAGATTTAAGATAATTTTATGGCCATAAAAAACAAAAAAAATAGTAAACCAGAAAATAAAAAATCAATGAACGAGAACACGATTGAGGATACATTGGCACAAATAAAAACAAAATTTGGAGATGAGGCAATAATGAAATTAGGAGATAAACCTAGGGTTGATGTTGAATCTATATCAACCGGGTCTCTTGGTCTTGATATGGCGCTTGGAGTCGGTGGATTACCCCACGGAAGAATAATTGAGATTTTTGGCCCAGAATCATCAGGAAAAACTACTCTCACCCTACACGTTATAGCGGAAGCACAAAAGAAAGGTGGAATTTGTGCATTTATAGATGCTGAACACGCAATGGACCCCGAATACAGCAAAAAACTCGGCGTAAAGATTGAGGAGCTTTTAATTTCACAACCAGATACTGGGGAACAAGCCCTTGAGATAGTTGAGTCCTTGGTAAGAACGGGAAAAATTGATGTAATAGTGATTGATTCAGTCGCCGCTCTTACTCCAAAGGATGAGATTGAGGGTGATATGGGTGCTCATCATGTTGGAAAACAAGCTCGTTTAATGTCACAGGCGTTGAGAAAACTCACGGCTATCACTGCAAAAAGTAAGACAATAGTTATATTTATAAATCAGATAAGAATGAAAATTGGAGTTATGTTTGGAAACCCAGAAACAACTCCGGGAGGAAATGCTTTAAAGTTTTATGCATCTGTTCGTCTTGATATAAGAAGAATTGCTCAAATTAAAAAAGGTGAAGAAATAATCGGTTCTCGTACAAGAGTTAAGGTTGTAAAAAATAAAGTTGCCTCCCCTTTTAAAAATGCCGAATTTGATATTATGTACAATATTGGAATTTCAAAAGAGGGTGAAATTTTATCTCTCGGAGAAAAATATGGATTTGTAGAAAAATCTGGTTCATCTTATTCTTATGGAGATATAAAATTAGGACGCGGGTATGATTCAGCAAAAGACTTTTTGAAAGAAAAAGAAAATAAAAAAATTGCAGACGAAATTACTAAAAAAATAAAGACGAAAATTAGAGAGGAAATATAAATAAAGAATTTCTAATTACTAATTACTAATGAAATAAAAAAATAACCGAGTTGTTTGAAAAAACAACTCGGTTTTTGTTATTTTGGTACCCATTTAATTATAGAAAAATCGTACAAGGTACAGTATTTTCCTATCTGCTCTTGCACGGCCTTAAAAAGATTGTCTAAATTTATAATGAGAGAAACACTTTCACTAAAATTAACACTCATTATTTCATTCGAACTTGTTAATATTCTCACGGCATAGCTTGCCTGAGAAAACATTCCCCACCTTTTTGGATATTCTACAATATTGAGAAATTCCCAATTTTTTCCATTCCATTTAAATTTCCACACCATGTTATTGTAATAAACATCCTTAATAGAATTATCACCGACAACATAATTTACGTCGGTTAGTTTTTTCTCTTCGCTTTGTGTGGTTGTAGGAATCAAAATTAATATTGACAGCACAACAAAAAAAAATAATAATGCTGTTTTTGAATTATTGATTTTACTTGTCATTTCGACACCTGTTTTTGTTAAAAAACTGTTATTTAATTTCTGTTATTATAATACACCCATTATTAAAACTTGTCAACCAAGCACTTATTTTTTATAAAAAATAAGTGCTGGATTAAAACATAAATAAAAATAACCGAGCTGTTTGAAAAAACAACTCGGTTTTTAGTTAATAAATATAAAAGAACTACAATCTAAACAATTTTTTTAAAAAAGAACTAAAAAAAGAACTGGCGATTGAGAAAAAGGAAATTTTTTCTTTTTGTATATCTTTTACAGATTCCTCTTCATGTTTTTCAAATTCCCGTGAGGAATTCGCCACAAGCGTTTTATCCTGAGCTATGTCGAAGGAAGTTGAGGGACTTTCTATTTCTTCACTTATTGGAACTGATAATTTTAGCGTTTCTTCTTCTTGAAACATATCCATAGTCTCCGTACACCGCTTCGTCCCTCTTCTTGAAACACTTTTATTTATCAAAATCTTTCCGTCTGGAGTGACTACTTTATCTGAAATATTTTCAAGAAGTAAAGATTCCTTGTTAGAAACGATTTCACTTTCCGAGATATTTTTTTCATGGTCTTTATTACTCTCCATTTTTTTGAGAATATAAGCCATGTTTTTTTCTCCACGAAACGTTGCCCAATATAGAGCCTTATCCAATGGGTGATCAAGAGTGATAAAAACAACATTTCCTGTTTTTACTCTCGCCGTTCTCCCGCTTCTTTGTATGCGCGATCTTTCTGTCATTGGCATTGAGTAATGAACTACTGCATCAACCTCCGGAACATTAAGGCCTTCTTCTATGACGGAAGTGGAGATTAGAAATATCAATCCGCCATCTTTAAGTTTTTCTATCGTTTCAAGTTGCTTTTTTGGATTTTTTTGTCCGCCAAAAACAACCTCGGAAATTGGAATTTTTTTATTCATAATTTCCTTAATATATTCTCCTGTCACTTTTTCCCCAATAAAAATTATAGTCTTCATCTTTAAACGATAAAGATATCTTGCATTTTTTATTAGAGCCAAAATCTTAGGATGTTCATCCCTGTGTTTTTCCGCCAAGGAAACTATTTCTTGAAAAACTGGCGAAGCAAGAATTTTTTGAGATGCCTTTGTTTCATCTTTTTTTATTTTTTCAATATATGTAAGAAACGTTACATAACTTTCCATAATACAAACCGCATATGCATATTTCAATTTACGATAAACTGCATACCACATTAATGCTTTCCATTTTTTTGGTTCGTATTGTGGCATCACATCAATAGATTTTCCTATCATCTTAAGTTCTTTCTCCCTTATAGTTTCATAATGGAGAGTTTTTTCTAAAATTGATAGTTTCCCATCTAAAAGATATTGACCTAAATCTTCTCTTTTTCTTGCCAAAAAAATATTATTTTGTTCCAATCTTTTTTCAACTGCAGAAAAAAGTTTAAAAAAGTGTTGTTCAATTGTAAGAAGAGCCTCGTCTGGCTCTGCAAAAACAACATCTTCTAATTTTTTAGGAGTTTTAACTTCAACTCTTATAAAATTAGAGATTTTGGAACTTTTTTTGAGTTTTTCAATTTTTTCTTCCGTATTACCCGGAGAAGCAGAAAGCCCAATAATTTTTTTGTTATATTGCTCCGCAAGCTCGGCAATTTTTACATAATCATAATTGCCTTGAGAATGATGGAACTCATCCATCACAATGTCGTCAAAAAATTCTATATCTGCAATTCCCCTCCTAATGTCATTCATAAACATTTGAGGTGTTGCAAATATTATTTTTTTTCTCTTGTCATACCATTTACGATCTTTCATTTTAATCCCACCAATAAACACGGCTGTTTGGGTTGACCCGTCTGGCTCAACTTTATGAAAAAGTTTTTCGTGTTGGTATGCCAGGCTCCTACGTGGAACCAAAAAAAGGACTCTGTGATTTTCATTCTCAGTTTTGTGTATGAGAATATCAATAAAACTAATTGGGGTCTTCCCGGTTCCTGTATCTGCAATGATTCCAACATTTCCTGTTTTTAAAATATCCAGGCTTTTTATTGCTGAATCAATGCGAAAATTCTCAAGCTCTTCTTTCCTCGCCACTTCCTTTGGAGACGAAAGGGAGAGATTGAGAGCGCGAATTTTTTCTCTTGTATAAAGAGAATTGTTCTCGTTGTCTTTCATTTTTGTCTCCTATTAAAATGTTAAAGAAATTTTTGTCTACTTAAGAAATACCACAACGGGAGATAAATATCAATGTTTGAATCTTTCAAAATTTCTGATAGAATGTTTTAGAAAAATAAGGAGCGAGGCGACTATATTTTTCTTAAATCCAGCCCCATTTTTATGTTTTTGTTTTTGAATTTTTGAGATAAAAAATTTCTTCAAATTTTTTAATCTTAAAATTCTTTACAAAAATACAGAAATGGGGCTGGGTGATGATTTTTATATTCGCTTCGCTCATTAAAAATCAATCATGTTAGAATACAACGAAATAAAAGAAAGAAAATACATTGAATTTGAAGGAGATCCATATGAAGTACTCTCCTCTCATGTTTTTCGTAAACAACAAAGAAAACCAGTTAATGCAACTAAGCTAAGAAATATGATAACTGGAAGAGTTGTTGAATATTCTTTTCATCAATCAGAAAAAGTTGAGGAAGCCGATTTGGAAACTAAAAAAATAAAATATCTTTATACCAATAAGGGAGAATATTGGTTTTGTGAAGAAAAAGACCCAAGTAAAAGATTTACTCTACCGGAAAGTATAATTGATTCAAGAATAAAATTTATAAAACAAAACTCATTAGTTGAGGTACTATATTTTAAAGATAAAATTATAGGATTAAAATTACCAATCAAGGTTGAATTGAAAGTTAAGGAGGCACAACCTGCGGTTAGAGGAAACACGGCACAGGGTGCAACAAAGCAAATCATTCTTGAAACTGGTGCGGTGGCTATTGCCCCATTGTTTGTTAATGAAGGAGATATAATTGAAGTAAACACAGAAACTGGAGAATATACAAAAAGAGTCGAACAATAATTCGACTCTTTTGAAAAAAATAAATTTAAAAAAGCAGTTTTGACCGCTTTTTTAATAAAAACAAAAAAAATTACTTGCCCCGTTAAATACGAAGTATATTTAACTGGGGTGGATGAAAAAGCAACTTGGGTTGCTTTTTTTAACAAAAACAAAAAAAATTACTTGCCCCGTTAAATACGAAGTATATTTAACTGGGGTGGATGAAAAAGCAACTTGGGTTGCTTTTTCATTTACCTTGCAATAAAAGGCAGAAGACCCATAAATCTAGCTCTTTTAATAGCATTTGAAAGTTCCCTTTGGTGTTTAGTACATACTCCACTTTTCTTATGAGAAACTATTCTTGCGTGAGAATCCAAAAACTTTTTTAAAAGTTCTGTGTTTTTATAGTCTATATATTTAATATTGTTTTTTGAAAAATAACACTGATTCATCCCGTTTAGAAGCAGGTCGCGGTCAACCGCACTCTGCTAAATTAAATTTGTTAATTTGGAATACTATTTTTACTTATTTTTTAAACCCGTTTCTTTAAACCGTGACTGCGGCTTCTAACGGGATTCATGATTTTTATAATTAATTATGGCTTTAAAAGCTCGAAATATGAATTAATTCTGACACGATTCTTCAAAATCTCATTTAGAGATTTTAGAGTTAGAGCTTTTAAAGTTAAAATGGTATATCGTCTGGATTTATTTCATCCGCAGGATATTGGATTGTATCTAATTCTTCTGGGGCCTCATCTTTCTTACTTTTTTTAGAGAAACCGGTGCTGTTTCCGCCACCCGCGCTATTTCCAGATTTTGGACCAAATTGAATTCTGTCTGCAACAATTTCTGTCCTATATTTTTTAGTTCCATCTTGAGCATCCCAACTTCTTGTCTGCATCCTTCCTTCAACCATTACCATACTTCCCTTTTTTAAATATTGAGAAACGGTCTCTGCCTGTCTCCCAAAAACCACTATATTATGAAAATCTACATTCTCTTGCTGTTTTCCTTCTTTGTCTTTCCACACTCTATTTGTTGCGACTGAAAATGTTGTGACTGAAATCCCAGATGGAAGAGCCTTCATTTCTGGGTCCCTTGTTAAATTGCCTATAACGAAAGCTTTATTGAAATACATAATATTTTTACCTCGTGGAATAAAAAACTCTAGTTTTTATGATGCTAAAGCATCATATTCTACGGGGTGAAATTAACTATTAAAAACTTTTCTAAAAATGTCGTGGGCTTAAAACCAACACTTTTCTTTAAAAGCCTGTTGTGGCTTTTAAAGTTATCTTATTACTAAATCATCTATTGTCTTGTCTAATTCCTCTTTTGAGACCTCCTTTCCAATTTCTCTCTTAACAGATTGTTTTCTCCTTTCGTTATTTCCTATTGAAACCTTTTTAGTTATAACAAGAGTGTTCTCTTTAACTGTTTTCACAATTATAAATCGTATTACATCTTGATCCTTTATAATTTCTTCATTAATTTTATCCACAGAGAACGGACTTGCTTCAAATTTTATCCAAGAAAAATATGCATTATCATATTTTTCTTTTTTACCATGAAATGATTTATACATCGTATATTCCAAACCTTTTATTTTTGGCCATTCTTCTGAAATAAGTGAACATTCATTTTTTTCTAGAGTTTTTTTTATTGAAGAGAATTTATCCACAACTTTATCTTCTGAAATATTAGAGTTCAATAAAAAACCAAGCTCATAAACTCTTTTTTGTTCGTTATCCATATTTTCTTCCGTGCCAATTTTTTTAATATCTTGTTCTTTTTTAGCCTTTTTCATGGGTTAGAGAATAACATAATTTGTTGCCTGGAGCAACATATTTCATTGTTTTATGGCTAAATTGTTAAATTGTTAACTTAAAGGTATTAACAGCATTTCGAACCATTTGTTTCTTTGTAACTTCAATATCTAATTTTTTAATTTCTGCAATTTTTTTGACTATTTCTTTTATATAAATCGGTTCATTTCTTTTTCCTCTAAACGGTGCCGGGGCAACAAACGGTGAATCACTGTCGGGCATTATTTTTTCTATTGGTGCATATTCAATCGTTTCATTATAATCGTTTGTGAATGTTATTACCCCAGAAAATGAAATTGCAAAATCAATATCAAAAAATTTTTTAGCTATATTCTTGTCCCCTACAAAAAAATGTATGTTTCCTTTCAAATTAGGGTTCTCTTTTTTGTATGAATTTAAAATATCCAAAATATCATCATAAGCGTCGCGAGAATGAATCATGAGAGGTAAATCATTATTAATTGCAAACTGAATTTGTTTTTCAAATAAATTTTTCTGTCTTTTCTTTTCGTTTTCTGGTTCTCCTTTTATTCTAAAATAATCTAATCCACATTCTCCTATTCCAACGACCTTTGAAACCTTTGAGAGGCTCAACCCCTCATTAGAGGTTGAGCCTCTTAATAGCTCTTGAAAATTTTCTTCATCAAAATCTTCTTTGTTGTCATTGGGATGCACGCCGATTGTTGCCCAAATGTTTTCATGCTTATTTGCGAGTTCAACACATTCTTTTGATGTTTTTAAATCTGCTCCAACACAAATAGTCCCAATTTTCTCATCAATCATTTTTTTAATCACATCTTCCCTGTCTTTATCAAAATCAGGAAAATTAAGGTGAGAATGTATATCAAAATAGTTAAATTCCATCTTATTCTTTTCTTAAAAATAGAGGCTCTGGCATTTTTTTGTCTTCAATAATTTTTTGAATTTTTTCTGCAGTTTCTGGCATTACGGGTTCAAGTAATTTTGCAATTTTGTACAAATCAAAAACTAGTTCGGAAATAATTTCTTTTGCTTTTTTCTCGTCTGTTTTGATAAGTTTGAACGGCTGTGTCTCAGCAATTTTTTTATCCATTTCACCTATTCTATTCCAAATCAAATCAAGAGCCTTATTAAATTCAAATTTTTCAAAATAATTTTTATATTCTTTCAATTCAGAATCAGAATCTGATTCCCAAATATTTTTCAACTCACTAACATCAAAATCTACGTTGTAGTTAATGCGCATTTTAACAACCCTGCTCACTAAATTTCCTAAACCATTTGCAAGACCTGCGTTATATCCTTCTTTAAATTTCTCCGCAGAAAAGTTCGTATCTTCAAAGGGATGAACATGGCGAGTTAAATAATATCTAACGGCATCAGTCCCATATTCATTAAAATAGTAAAATGGGTCCGTAATTCTTCCTGTGTTCCCTGCACTTTTGCTTATTTTTTCTCCTGTTTCTGTAAGAATAAATCCATGAATCATTATTTGTTTTGTTGTCGGCAAACTCGCAGAGAGCAACATCGCCTGCCACATAGCAGATTGCTGTCTTAAATTATCTTTTCCTGCAAACTGTATTCCGGGCCAAAATTTTTCAAATTTTTTCTTATCTTCAGGCCAACCAAGTGTTGAAATATAATTTATTAGGGCATCAAACCAAACAAACATAACTTGGTTTTCGTCTTCAGGAACTGGTACTCCCCAAGGCATTTTTTCTTTTAATCGGGAGATACTAAAATCCATCAAACCATTTTTAACAAATGATTTTATTTCGTTGAATCTAAAATCTGGGACGACAAATTCTGGATTGTTTTTATATAAATCAAGTAATACATCTTGGTATTTTGAAAATCTAAAAAAATAATTTTCTTCTTCAATTATTTCCAACTCTCTGTTTGGATGCATCGAACATTTACCGTTTACAAGTTCTGAATCGGTTTTTTCTAATTCACAGCCAACACAATATTTGATTTTGTAATTCTTTTTATAAATGTCTCCGCTTTTCAAACACCTATTCCAAAACTCTTTCGTAGCACTTAAATGATGTTCATCTGTCGTTCTGATAAAGGCATCATAACTTAAATTGAGAGCTTGTTTTAAATCATCAAATTTTTTAGCATATTTATCAACATATTTTTGTACACCAACCCCTTCTTCTTGCGCCTTCTTATAAATTTTTAATCCGTGTTCATCTGTCCCAGTATTAAAAAACACATCATATCCTTCTAGTCTTTTAACACGAGCAACTACATCTGCTTGAACAATTTCAAGAGCAAAGCCGATGTGTGGCTCGGCGTTTACATAAGGTAGAGTCGTAGTTAAATAAAACGATTTTTTCTCCATGTTTTTTTATGCGAAAATTATTTAGAAATCTCTGCTTCCATTTCTTCGTACAATCTTTTTTTTCTTATATCAAGGTCGTTTGCATATTCCATAAGAATTGAAACTATTGGTACAGATAGTAACATACCTATAAATCCCGCAAATTTTGCCCCAACAATAAGGGCTATAATGACAACGAGTGCCGGAACTCCGACAACCTTTTTTACAACCAATGGATAAATTAAATGATTTTCAAATTGTTGAATAATTATATACAAACCTATAACCATCAAGCTCAACGTAATACCCCCGTCCAAAAACGCAATCGCAATTGCGGGTATACTTGATAAAATCGGACCAAAGAGAGGAATTATTTCAAAAGCTCCTGCTAGAAGAGCAAGAATTAAAGCATTTTCAATTCCGAGTATAGTGAGTCCTAAATAAACCAAAATCGCAACAATCAGAGCCAATATCATTTGTCCCTGCATCCACCTCCCTATCTTTTTTTGTGATCTGCCCCAAAGGTCTATTATATATTTTTCGTGTTTAAAAGGGGTTACGATTCTCAAAAAATTATGTATCCCCTTCTCTTGAACAGCCAAATAAAATGACATTACTATAACTAACATAAAACTCAGCGCTCCACCAAACACCTTACTTAAAATACCAACTACGCTGTCCGAAAGATTTGATACAAGAGTTTGAAGTTGAAGTATTATTTCTGAGAGAGAGATTGATTTTGAAAGATTTCCAAGAGCGCTACCTGAGTCGACATAACCACCAGTGAGATCAAAATTCAGCGTCTTTGTAATCTCTGGCATTTTTATAATCACGTCTATCGTTTCGTTCAAGACAGGAGGAATAAAGAAATAGAGTATTACAAATATAAAAATAAATAAAGATAAATAAATTATTATGACACCTAACAATCTCGGAATACTAAGCTTTTTATTAAACCAGCTAACTGCAGGTTCAATTGCTGATGCTATAACAACAGCGGCAAATATAATAAAAAGAAGGTCTCTTAAAATATAAAGGCCAACAAACAAAAGTCCTATTACTATTACTCTAATAATAGTTCCAGAATCTATCCTTATATTTGTTATTTCTTTATCTCTGTTTGTATGCATGTTTATTCAACTATTTTAAAACATAATACCACAACGTTATTTAATTACTACATCATCTCCATCCTTAAATTTTGAATCTGTTTTTAGTCTCGTCGTTAATTGTTTCCCTGTAATTTTTATCTCTGTGTCTGTAAACGTGTCCATGCCTGTAAATACTATATTGTCAACAAGAACTGCAGATGAACCAATCTGGCTTGAGCTAGGAGTAAGTGCTATTTGAAACTGAACTTCCTTCGCTTCCCTTGTGTATCCAATTCCTTTGTAGATATCACCCACACTCCATTCAACCTCCCCACCAACAGGATTAAAACTTACTTTTTCTTCTGACGGAACAACGGTCCCCATCCATCTTATATAAGAAGGAAGAACCATCTTTACTTTTCCACCAGAAACATCATTTATTGAATTTGAAAGAGAAATAATAACTGTGTAAGTAGTCTCGCTCCCGACCTTGGGCGGAATTGGGCCGTTATTTATAAGTTTTCCTGAATAATAAACTGGTCTTGGGTTTAAAGAAACGTTTGAGGAAACTTTGATTTTTCTTGTTGTAGCAGATGTAATAATTCTTGACGTACTTCCAGATTCGGTTGGTTCCGTTCCGTCTATTGTCACATAAATATTTATCTCCGGAACCCTTGAAAGTGTATCCTTTACGTTATTCAAGGTTCTAAAACTAAAACTCGTATCCCCTCCGTCTCCTGATTCCAAAACTCCGAGCCCACTTATATTTCGTTTATCCCAAGTTATAGTATTGTTTGCAGAATTATAAAAACCATTCAATGAAGATATGGAAGATTCATCAATGATGTCGCCGTCTAATTCTACTTTTAATACTGCATCCGTTATTTTTGTTTCTAAATTATTTTTCCACGAAATATCTACTCTCACCGTTTCTCCTGCACTCGTTATTTGGTCTTCTAATGAAGAATCTCTGTTTACACTCATATTCAAACTTATAAAAGATTTTTTGATGGTTATCTGTTCGGAATAAGTTATAAAATTTACTTCTATTGTTTTCTCGTCGTTGTCTTTTTTTACCCCTACATTAAATCTAAACGTTCTTTTTTCACCATCTTGCCCATTAATTGCACCGCTTATATAAATTGTTTTTTTCTCTAAAGGATTTAAACTAATCTCCCACAAATTATCTCCAAAAGAAGAATTTGGCGTTGATTTTCCGGGTTTAAAACCAAAAGGAAATTCCGCTTCTAAAAGAAGATTTTCTATTTTGTTTTCTGAATTAGATTTAACATCAATTTTAAACTCAATTTCTTGCCCAGAATTTATTTCTTTAGGAGAAGAAACCGCAAGAGATACTGGAGAAGCATTTATCTCTATTTCATATTTTTTTTCTTTATAAAAAATAGCGTTTGAACCAGGAACGCGATATTCTATCCCAATTTTTATTTCTTTCTTAGTCCCCTCCTCGCCAAACAAAACAGATTTGGCAACCGTGCTTTTTTTCTCTCCTGATTTTATTGTTTGAAAAGATTGTCTGTCTCTCTTAAGCACATTCTTTATATTTGATGAGGCTCTAGTCCCCTCTGGATATTCAATCAAAAGGTCGGCTGTTTCAAGGCTCACAGAATTTTTATTTAAAATATCTATTTCAAGAGTTAAAATTTCTCCTGACCCTATTGATACTGGACCTGAAAGTTCTATGTCTATATTATCTGAAGAAATACTATTACCACCTCCCGTGAGGGAAAAGAAAGCAAAAACTCCAGCAAGAAAGAGAAAAATTATTGACGATATAAATAGTTTATTTAGTGTAAATTTTTTCTTTTTACCCATAATATTTTCTATGTTTAACTTATTACTATCTATTTCTTTAGACCCCCACGTAGGTTTTAAATCAAACTCTTTTGGTTTAAGATTTATATTTTTCTCAGTTTTGTTCAAACTTGCCTTTCTAGAGTAAAGGCGGCTTTTTAAATTTTCTATTCTACTCTTATAGTTCCCCGTTTCCATGGAATAATTATAGCATCAAAATCACTAAAGCATAAAAGCACAAAAACATCAAAACGCAGTTAAAAAAATTAAAAACAAAAAATATTACCTGCCCTGTAAAATCTGAAAGATATTTTACCGGGGTAGATTTGAAGCCTCTCCAAGAGGTTTCAAATTTCCGCCATTACTAAATTTATCTCTTTTAACATTTCTTTTTTAATTCTTTTTATATTGTTCATTATCTCATCGCTAAAATCATCATCTTTAAGTAAATTACCAAAATTTTTATTTTCACCAAGATAACCAGACGCATGTAAAATCTTCATGACCGTCAACAGCTCAGCAGAGCTTAATTTGTCTTTATTGTTTTCATTTTCAGTTTTTAAAAATTTGTAGAGAGATTTAACAACATCAAAAAAAATAGGCTCTTTTTCTTCTTCAACTAAAAGTTTCTTAACGAGAGAAATTACTCTTATAAACAAACTAAGTTTTTCTTTTTGACCTATAAAATTATAAAAAACATTTTCTATTGGAACGGCGCTTGTTATTTTCCAAATTTCCTTTCCTTTTACAAGTGATATTTTTGAAAACGATAATGTTTGAAGCCCAAACTTTTGTTTTGATTCTACCTTACAAACACCTTGTGCCGTTGCTTTTATTAACCCAAAATCTCTAGTTAAAATAAAATAAATCTTATTGGATTCTCCAAAAATCCTGTTTTCTATAATTAATCCATCTGTTGTGTAGATTTTGTACATACAAACATTAAATCACCAAATCACTAAATCACTAAATCATAAAAACATATTACTAACAAAATTATACACTGTATTTCCTGTGGTATAGAAAGAAAACTATCCCCCTATTTCCTCCAGGGGCGGACAGGCGCTACAATTAGAGAATAGAAAATTGAAAATATAAAAACAAAAGTTGACAAAAACGGCAAAAAGAATAGAATCAGTGAAAAGTTCAATACTTTAAAAACCCTAAACGAGTTTTTAAAGAGTCGTGCCAGTTTTTTAAAATCAATAAACAAAGGAGAAATAATGGCTGAAAAGGAAACAATAACGCTTAGTTTTAAAAACGCAACAAATGTATTACTACCAAAAAAGGTGGCAGATGAATTGGAGGGGACTAAACTTGAAGTCAGTCACCATTACTCCGATGTGTCAGTTTTTATATTGAGTTCTCTTGTTAGTAATGATTCGGTAATTGCTCTGAACATCAAAGAAGAAAAGTTTCAGATTCGCAAGTTTGAATTGCTAGATAAACTTGAGAAAAAAGGGTTTGATTTCTCAAAAAGATGGATTGAGGAAAATATACCGGGTAATTATATTTTAATAACAAACGATTGCGTTTTGCAATGAACAAAAGCGGTGGTTACCAAACCACCGCTTTTTTAATTTTTGAATATTATGAAAGAGCCACGATATCTCTGCTATAGCAGAGATATCGTGGCTCACTTAAAACTTTGAAATCAACACAACCACCATGGACAACCCTCGAATAATTCAGATCTTATTTAAAACTGTGTTTAAACCACTTTTACTTGGATGCGGAGCACCCAAGTAAAGATTATAAGATCTTTAATCTAAAATTTATTTTTTCTGTTTTAAGTTCTTCCCCATCAAATTCACTCACAAATTTTATTTCTTTAAGTCCCGCAGTCTTTTTTATCACGCTTTCAAATTTTTTTATAATTTCTTTACCAGACTTATTGGAATTAACTTCTAGAGAAACTATGTTTTGTGGGACAAGTCCTTTTGTTTTTCTCATATCTTGAATTTGTCTTAATAAATCTCTCATAATTCCCTCTTGAATCAATTCATTTGTTAATTCAAAATCCATTTCAATATCATCTTCTTCTAATTTATCACTGAACGAAACTTCCTTCACATTCACTTCGTCTTTTATTAACTCTAAATATTCACTCGCATCCTTTAAAGATTTTTTACCAAACTTTAACAATTGCAATGGCTGACGAACTTTTATATTTTTTGTCATTCTTCCGTCTAAACCAAGTGAGATGATTTTTCTTGTTTCATACATCAATTCTTTTTCTTTTTCATCTATCAATTTTTCATTTGCAACAGGATAATTTTCCAAGTGAACTGATTCCTTTTCCCCGCCAATTTCTTTGTAAACATTTTCGGCTATAAATGGAGTAAATGGAGCAATTAATTTACTTAAGTTTAATAAAACAAAACCAAGACACTTTTTAGCATTCTCTTTATCTTTTTCATTATCTCCTTTAAATCTCTCTCTAGACCTTCTTACATACCACTGAGATAAATCCATTATAAAATCATCAATTTTCCTTGCGCTCGTAGTAATACTATATTTTTCAAGATTTCCATTAACATCTTTAATCAAAGAATTCATTGAATTTAAAATCCATTTATCCAAAACATTTTCAAAATCTTTTTCTTTTATATCTTGAATTTTTGTTCCATCGGCAAACATTTTATAGAAACTAACTACATTAGAAAGTGTCATAAAAACTCTTGAAGATTTTTTAAGAGCTTCTTCGTCAAAAAGAATCGGGTCTTCGGGTTGATTAACTGTATACAAATACCAACGTAATCCGTCCGCACCATATTTATCTATCATTTCTGCAGGATTTACGATATTTCCCAAACTTTTACTCATCTTCTTTCCTTTCTTATCAAGTAAGTGTCCTAAAGAAATTACATTTTTATATGGCGCACCTTTACCTAGAATTGTTGAGACAGCAAGAAGTGTATAAAACCAACCACGAGTTTGATCTACTGCTTCTGAAATAAAATCCGCTGGGAAAAGTTTTTTATCATCAATTAATTCCCTACCCTCAAAAGGATAATGAAATTGGGCAAAAGGCATGGCCCCTGAATCAAACCAACAATCCATAACATCTGGCACCCTTTTCATCTCTTCACCACATTTTTCACATTTAATTTTTATTTCATCAATATATGGTTTATGTGGGTCGTCTAATTTTTTACCGCTCAATTTTTCTAATTCCTCAAAACTTCCAACAACAATGGTGTGCCCGCATCCTTTTTTTATATCTGTGTTTACCCCGCCTTTGGCGGGGTGAATCTGCGATGCATTAGTACATTCCCAAACAGGAATAGGCGTCCCCCAATATCTTTCCCTTGAAATTGCCCAATCTTTTACGTCTCTCAACCATTCTCCAAATCTTCCATCTTTGATGTGTTCCGGTATCCAATTTATTGTCTGATTATTTTTTATTAAATCTTCTCTTAAGGCACTCATTTTGAAATACCACGAATCTTTTGCATAATAAATTAACGGCGTATCACATCTCCAACAAAAAGGATAGTCGTGCGCGTATTTTTCAACTTTATATAAAATATTTCTTTCGTCCAAATCTTTAACAATTTCCTTCTCTACGTCTTTAACAAACCTGCCCTGCCATTTTGGAACAAGTTCATTAAAGGTACCATCCAAATTTACGCTATGAACTTTTGGTAACCCAATTTTTTCTCCCAATTCATAGTCATCAGCTCCATACATCACAGCCGTATGGACTACTCCGGTTCCATCTTCGGTAGAAACAAAATCAGCTAAATAAACTTTAAATGCATTTTTTGCGTTTGGTGTTTTTTCTGTGACAATTCCCGAAAAAAGCGGTTCATATTCTAAACCAACCAAATCTTTTCCTTTCATTTCTTTAAGAATTGTATATTCTGAATTTCCTAAAATTTTTTCTACCAAATTTTTACTTAAAATAAGTTTTGAGTTTTGAGTTGTGGTTTTGAATTTTGAGTTTTGAGTTTTGAGTTCTGCCAAGACATAATCTATATTTTCTCCAACGGCTAAAGCAATATTGCCAGGCAACGTCCATGGCGTTGTCGTCCACGCCAAAATGTATTCATCGTCTTTCCCTTTAATTTTAAACTTTATATAAACAGAATCTTCTTTTATGTTTTTATAACCTTGTGCTACTTCATGTGAAGAAAGTGCAGTTCCGCATCTTGGACAATTAGGAACAACCTTATAACCTTTATATAAAATATTTTTCTCGTGAGCTTGTTTAATTATCCACCAAAGTGATTCTATATAATTTTTATCGTATGTAATATATGGGTTTTCCATATCAACCCAAAAAGCAATTCTCTCAGTCATTTTTTCCCAATCTTTTTTATATTCCCAAACACTTTCTTTGCATTGTTTATTAAATTCTTCAATTCCATAACTTTCAATTTCTTTCTTTCCTTGCAGTTTGAGTTTCTTTTCTACTTCAAGTTCAACTGGCAAACCGTGTGTATCCCAACCAGCTTTTCTTAAAACTCTGTAGCCTTTCATTGTTTTGTATCTTGGAATCAAATCTTTAAAAGCACGCGCCTCTACGTGGTGTATCCCTGGTTTTCCATTTGCAGTAGGTGGTCCTTCATAAAAAACAAAATCACCCTTTGGTGAAGGTTTTTCTAATGATTTTTTAAAAATTTTATTTTCTCTCCAAAACTCTAAAATTTTCTCTTCATTTTCCGCAACGGCTGATTTTTCAGTCTTTTTTTGTTCCTGCATAGTAGTAATAATTTAACACATAGGATCATTTGTTTCCAGAATTAAATATTTTCAATTTTTGCTTTCTTCTGTTAGAATACGGAAAGAAAAAAGGAGAATATTATGTCTACCAAAAAAGTTCATTATTATTGTAAAAAATGTGAAACACACGGGCTTGCGATAGTACCAAAAAGTTTCTCTGAAGCTGACGTGATTATGTTTATATTTGACAAGCACGCAAGTCCAAATAATAATTGTACCCCCAAAAGAGATAATTTTGTCTTTTCAAATTCTTTTGATACTTGTTTAAAAAAACAAGGTGGTTTAAGTGTCCTGTTTGAATCAACGGGGAGCAGGCTTATGAAAATGATGGCCCATCAAATTTAATTTGACATTTTCTAGTGAGCTCACGCAAAAATTTATTTTTGTGATGAGCGAACAACGAAAACGCAAGAAATGTTTTAGTATTTCTTATAATTCCTAGCGAGTTAACAAATGAAAGCCCCATTTTCGTTTGGCACGAGTGACGGAATTACACACCTGTTATCGTTTTGTGACAATGTTTACATCTTTTCAGGTACTTTTATGCCGAGAAGTTTAAGGCCGTTTTCTAAAATTATGGAAACGGCCTTTGTTATTGCCAAACGATATTGAGAATCTTTGTCATTTCCTATAATTTTATTTACAGCATAATAAGTATTAAATTCTGCGGCCAATTCAATTAAATATAAAACAAGATAGTGTGGGGAATATTCTTCTCCAGACCTTTTAATTATGTCTGAAAATCTGTAAATCATCCTTTCTATATTATTTATTTCTTTTCTGTCTGAAACTGCTTTGGGTTTTTTGTCGTTTGTTTTTGCCTTTTTAACAACTGATTTTGCTCTCACACATGTATATTGAAGATAGGGTCCGGAATCTCCATCAAAAGAAACCGACTTTTCTAAATCAAAAATTATATCTTTACCCGCTTTTTGTTTTAATATTGAATATTTAATCGCAGATATTGAAACCATTTCGGCAACTTCATCTCTTATTTCTTCTGGCAAACCGCTTTCTTCCATTTGTGGTCTTACTCTTTTATAAATTTCATCTATTACAGATTCGGCCGTCATAACCTCCCCGGTTCTTGATCCCATTTTCCCAACAGGCAATCTAAGCATCCCGTGACCTATATGAACAGTTCTTTCGGCAAATTTGGGGTATATAAAACTCATTACTTTAAGTAAAACTTTAAAATAATCATTTATTTCATTTCCTGTAACAACTAAAGATTTACCGTATGAATATTTTTTGTATTTTATTTTGCTTAAACCTAATTCTTTTGCCTCGTATGTTGGAAGCCCTTTTGAATTTCTAAAAACGCGAGTGTGAAGACCAAATTTTTCTCCTTTAAATATAATCGCATTATCACTTTTTTCAAACACTCCCTTTTCCAAATATTCATCAACGAGCTTTCCACCTAATTTTGCTGTTTCACTTTCAAAAAAATAATAATCAAATTCTGTACCCAGTCTTTTATAAATAGTTTCAAAATAATCTAAACTTGTTCTTCTTCCCCATTCATAAAACTTTTTAATTTCTCCCTTTTTACCTAAATATATTTCTGTATTTATTTCTTCTATTTCTTTTTTAATATTTTCGTTAGTTTCATAATTTCTGGCTCCCATTGCATACGCCATGCCTAAAAATTTTGCCTTATCTTTTGGGTCAAGGCCCTCTTTGGGAATGTTCCCCTTCGTCTTATTAATCCCCCAAACAGCTTTTGCAACGTGCATTCCTACATCTCCTTGATAATTTGCTCTTTTAACTTTTGCTCCGCAGAATTCAATTATTCTTGAGATAGCTTCACCTATTGTATTACTCATTAAATGCCCAATGTGAAACTCTTTAAACGGATTCGCATCTGTGTATTCAACCATTGTTTTTTGCTTCTTTAAAAAATTCATTCGCCCATAATCTTCTCCATCGTTTAGAACCTTTTTTACAGAATCAACAAAAAAATCTTTTGAAAAATAAAAGTTTATAAAACCACCGCCAGCGACTTCAATTTTTTCAATTTCTTTTGGTTTGTTTTTTATTAATTCTTTTTCAATTTCTTCTGCAAATTCAACAGGAGTTATGTTTGTTTTTTTGTTTTCTTGTTTTTTTGTTTTTTTGATATATGTTATGGCAATATTTGTTGAATAGTCTCCGTGTTCATAAATGGCCGGATGTTCAAGCTCTATTTCCTTTTCATCAACGTAAATAGACAGACCCAAAAGAGCTTCTTTAATTAAATCTCTTATTTTCTCCTTTGTCATTGCATTTAGTATACAAAAAAAACGGGTATTTTCATACCCGTTAACTTTTTAATTAATGAGCTATTTTCATCTATAATACACAAATTCCCGATTTTTTATTTGAAAGTTACACTTGAAAGCCGAGCAATAGAGTTGTTAGGCAAGACCTCATAACTTACAATTTTTACAACTTTCACTTGGAGGCCGAGCCTCCAAGTGAGTTATTCCGAATAAACCCAATTCAAAACATCATAATTAAGTCCGACAGGCGGAGTAGATGAACCTGTTGTAAAATAATCCCTGAATGCATTTATATTTGCATTTACTCCGCCTGTTTCGTATATTGCAACAAATATATTGTCACTTATATTGTTATTATTGTTTAAATCATTCATATAACTTTCAACCTGATCTTTTTCTGTAATTGTAGTTATGTGATTTTTTAAAGAATGTCCCATTAACAATGTGGAACTTCCGACTTGTCCTTTGTAAATCTCTCCATATGTCGCGCTTGTTCTAAAATCTGGAAATATGTATGTGCAAGTTCCAGACACTGGAGAGTAAGTGAGCCCTTCCTGAAATGAGTGGACATAAGGGCTACATAAGTACCCAGACCCGTTTTGAGAAATGTTTGCGCTGTTTCTGTATTTTGGTGTTCCGTTTATTAAACCATTGTTCGCATTCGAACCATTCTTTTTGTATGTATTGTTTGAAGTCCAGTTGGTACTTAATGTTCCACTTGTATCAGGATTTTTTCTTTCCATTGTTCTATATTCAGTTGATGTAGTACCAGCACACCAATTTTCTCCGCAATCTTCAAGATTTGGAGTCTTGTCTATTGTCGTAGTTGCAGTTCCTGTTGAATAAACAAGAGATAAAACTTCGCCCGAGTTTCCTAATCCAGAACCTTCTGAACCGCTAAATGGCGTTATTAAATCTGCAACAACATTAATTGTTGTGTCGTCTGTTCTCTCAATTAAATAAAATGAATTTGGCAATATTGTTCCTGAAAGTTTTATGTATGGAGTTCCGTCTTGAGCAAGAAGTGTAAAGTCAGATAATTTTATTTCTACAGAACTTCTATTAAACAATTCTATCCATTCATCTTCTATAAGAGTTGCTGATGTCCCCGACCAAGCTATCTCATTTATTATAACTGGCATTGATATTGATGTCTTAACATTTTTAATACTTGATTCAGTTCTGTTTTCTGTAATATCAATTGCTTTTACTTTTATTTCATTTTGTGAATTTTCTGGAATTGTTATTTCTGTTGTAGTTGCAGTTGTGGTCGTTGCCAAAACATTGTTTAAATAAATTTCATAAAAAGAAATGTTTGTATCACTAAAATTCCAGATTGGATTTACTTTTGTTGTTGGAACTAAACATTCACCTGCAACCGTGCTTATTGAATATCCGCATTCTGTTATGCTAAATGAATTAAAAACTGGCGCCTGGGTATCAACAAAGACCGAAAATTCTGTCACGGAAGATGTCGCATAATTTGTGTTGCTTGCAACAAAATTTATAGTAGTTGTTCCTTGTCCAAAATTGTTTAATGTCATTGACCAATTTTCACTTCCATCAGCTGTTGTAGTTGCATTTGAAAAATCATTTGATACTAAAAGAGTTGATGACGCTGTGCCTGAAAATGTAATTGTATTTGTTGCAGATTTATGTGGATTTGTGACGGGGGTTGTAATGGTTGGAGAAGTTAAGTTTTGAACTATGATGGTTCTTGTGATTTCATTTGCCGTGAGTCCTTTTGAATCTGTAACATTATATCTAAGCGTATACGTTCCAGCTGTGTTAGTATCAATATTTCCTGTTTTAACAATATTAGATGTGATATTCCCATCTTCTGTATCTGAAGCTGTGGCTCCTGCGTCTGTATATGTGTCATTTTTTGTAATTGTTATTACTGCACTGCCTGTGAGTGTAATGACTGGACGAGTGTTTTGTACTGATGGCGTACTACCACCGCCTCCCCAACCACCGCCACCACCAAACCCAGGATCATATTTGGGGGTAATTGGTACTGGTTCTTGAATATTACTGTTGTCTTGTATTTTTACTTGTTGATTGTCTTCTGTGGTTCCAATGAGAGAGGACTGGGCTTCTTCCACACTATTATTTTGCTCCTGTAGATTGTCGCTTTTCGTCCCAATGGATAGCCTGTCCGCCTTGGGTGGAATCGGCCTTGGGCCGACTTGCTCAATTATATTTTGTTCTTGTAGTTTTGTTTGCCCCGTAAAATCCGAAATATATTTCACTGGGGTGGTTTGAAGATTTTCTGAATTCTGTTCTTCGTTGTTTTTTTGAATGACATTTATAACATTCGCACTTTGATATAAAGTTGAACCAAATAATTTCTTTATTGAATTTCTGTTTTTATCAAATAAAGCCATTGTGTCTTCTTCTTCATTAACTTTATCAAAGAAAAGAGAGACGACACCAGAAGCATGAAGAACTGCTTGTTTTGAGAGAAGAGACCAATTATTAGAAGTCACAAAATTATTTTTATCTTCTAAAACATATTCTTCCCTAAATCCTGCTTTTGAAAAAACAAAGGTTCTTTTTACTTCCAAAATTGGCATTTCTTTTTTAAAACCAAATTTTCTTAGTATCCCATCTTCTGTTCTTATTTCTTTTATGCTTAGGTTATTAATATTTGGTTTAACATATTTTTTGTCAAATATTGTATCTCCACTAAAAAAATTATTATTTGAATAATTTGCCATACTAAAAAAGAAATCAAAAAGTGAAGAAAATTGTTTTTGTTTTTCTTTATTTTCTATTAGTTCTTCCGAAATATCGTTTATAGTATTAATGTCATATTTTCTCGCATATGTTTCATAATAATCTCCGTTTATGTGTTGGTCATCTCTTGTATGTGCCGGTAAGGACATGTCTTCAATCAAGTGGAGAATGTGTCCGAGTGTTTTTAATCCCCTTTCTTTATCTCCCCATACATATTCATAAACGGCTCTGTCAAAAGAATAATCCGCGTCAGAGCTATATAATGACAACAATTTAGATAGAAGAGCATATTGTGGGCTATACATAGCTTGAGCGTTCGTGTTTTCAGCCCAATCATAAGCTGGCAAAAATTTACTTAATAGTCCTTTGTTATATATTGGGTCATAAAAATGATTTACTGTCCTATATACTGGTTTGTCTTCTTCCTTGCTTCCCAACATAATTATTTCTTTTTCCTTATCTGAAATCTCTCTTTTGTTTGATTCGTTATAGAATTCAATAACTTCCTTTGTTATAGCTCTGTGTGTTTCAACGCCGTATGAATAAACATCGTTTGAAAAAACGAAGTTTATTAAAAATACAATTATTAAAATTATAGATTTTCTATTTTCCATAATTTAGATTCTGAATTAAGAGATAATCTAATTTCTAGAATTAAACTATTATTTTCTTTTTCTATTACAGAAATAAAATATTCACCGACACTAGATTTTTTACTATCAAATTTATTAGAAGAATCTCCTATTATATCCACAAATGTTTTGATTCCCCCACTTTCTACCCCTTGTTTTAAATCTTCTTTAATTTCATTCTGTTTACTTAATACAAAATACCTTGAGGCTAGTTCTGTGTTTCCTGCTTTAAGAGCCTCCACAAACAAATTAAGTGTTTCTTCTGGCGTTTTGCCCCCATAAGTATCTTTACTCTGGGCCACCTTGTATTCTTCCAGATAATTCAAATAGTCTTCCTGTGAAGTAAAGCTATCCTTGTCTCTTACAACAAATTCTCTATCTTTTTGAAAAACTAAAAAATATAGAGTAAGCAAAATTACAATTACTAAAATAATTAAAATTAAAATTAGATTTTTTTTATTATTCATATTTTTATTAGATTAAAATTTTAAATCCAACTTGGAGGCCGAGCCTCCAAGTGAAGGCAGAAAATCAAAAAAATTAACTAGGGAAATTATACAAGAATTTCCGCGCCCTTGGTGTGAAGACTGGTGGATAATTAGTGGATAACTCTTTTTACACTTCCCGTCCCTATCGGGTCATAAAGTATAAAAAAATAAAAATGTTTTGACAAAAGTTTCATTTCTGGTATCTTCAAGAAAGATAAGAACATTTAAAAAAACCAAAAAAGGAGTATTAAAATGTTGACCAATAATGATAGGGATATTGCTGTAAAAGAAAAATCTGAAGAGATTGACCAAATAACAAAAATTTTGGAAGATCGCGAAAAAGATTTTGCGCAGTTAACCGAAAATCTAGAAAAATTGGAAGAAGTTCAAACTGCTGTACAAAAAATAATGGGTTCATTTTCGGAATTATACATTAAACAACTTGTGACAGATGCTCACAAAAAAATAGCATCTGAAATCAAGAGTTTTAAAGAAACCAGAGAAAGTTTTGATGAGCTCATTTCACGTTTGGACAAAATGGCAGAAGTAGATGTAGTTGTCGGGGCAATTGAAATCGCAACTAGAGACATAAAAGATTCTGAGTTGTCTAAAAATTTAGACAAATTGGTATCTTATATCAAAGAAAACGGAACCGGCGATAATTCGTTGGTGTTGCTTTCAAGGGCTTCTTGGAAGTGGTAAACATTCCAAACAAAAAGACGAGAGTAATCTCGTCTTTTTCCTTGCCCCGTTAGAGGTTTAATACTACATACGATTTAAGAATAAACAAAGCCGTTAGGCCCGCCCAAGGCGGGCAGGCGAATTCGCTTGTAATATTCTAACAGGCACTCAATCCTAATGAACTTCTAATGGGGTATTTTTTTGTCCGCGTAAGTCCGCGTTTAGTCTGCATTTTTAGTCAGCGTTTTACTTCACTTCCACGCCCATTGACCTTGCAGTCCCTTCAATAATTTTCATTGCGGATTCAATTGTGCTTGCATTTAAGTCTTTCATTTTCTTTTCCGCAATCTCTTTTATTTGAGCCTTCGTAATTTTCCCAATTTTATTTGTTAAATTTTTTCCTGACCCCTTTTCAACCTTAATTGCCTTTAATATCAAACTTGCAGCTGGCGGTGTTTTTAAGACGAAAGAAAAAGTTCTATCTTCGTAAACAGTGATGTCTGTAGGAATTATGTCTCCTATCATCCCTTTTGTTGCATCGTTGAATTTATTTATAAAGTCTCCAATAGGAACTCCCGCTTGTCCGAGCGCCGGTCCAACTGGTGGGGTTGGTGTTGCCTTCCCTGCTGGAATTTGCAATTTTATTTTCTTTAATATTTTTTTTGCCATAATATTCTAACTTAAATCACTAAATTCAAATGCTCATTCAGAGCATTTGAATCCATAATATTTTTATTTTTAAAAACACAAAACCTTTTTAATCTGCTCCTTAAACCGCAGATTAAATTATATTCTTTTAATCTGTAAAAAGTCTAACTCCACAGGTGTCTCCCTACCAAACATTGGGATCAAAACTTTTATTTTTCCTTTATTTCTATCTACCTCTCCAATTTTGCCTTCTAAATCCTTAAACGGCCCGTCTACAATAACAACGGAATCTCCGGTTTGCAAGTCTATGTTATGTTCAACTGTTTCTGAACCCATTTTGCTAAATAATTCATTTATTTCTCCCTCTTCCATCGGAGTTGGGTGAACTCCTGTTCCTACGAATCCAGTAACTCTTGGAGTATTTCTAACAACATACCAAGAATCATCATCAACAACCATGTCTACAAGAACGTATCCGGGATAAACTTTTTCTTCTTCCTCAACCCTTTTGTTTCTTTTTACTTTTACAACTTTTTTTACAGGAACAATAACATCAAAAATTTTGTCTTCCATACCAAGAGATTCAGCGCGTTGTTTTAAATTTCTTACAACTGCGTTTTCATAGCCCGCGTACGTGTGTATCGCGTACCAATGTCTTTTTCCATCTGTATATTGTTTGGACATAATAATTCAAAAAATCATAAAAACATAAAATCACTAAATCAAAAAAATAAATTACAGAATGAAGAACTCTAAGATTTTTGAAAAAATAAAATCAAAAAATCCAAGATAAAGCGCAACAGCAAAAGATATAACTACAACGATGATTGTAAAAGTTATTGCCTGTTTTCTTGTTGGCCAACTCACGTGTTTAAACTCTGCCTTTGTATTTTTTAAATATTCAACTAATTTCATCCCATTAGAGATCGGAAATATTAATATTTCCAATAATTATTATTTATAATTGTGAACTTTTTATTTTATAAACTCCATATTAAATCTCGCGTAGATTTACAAACTTTATCTCTAACGGGATTTATGTTTTGGTTAAAAAAATGCCCCACAGGGCAATATAAATACTACTCTTTTACCATAAAAAGTCAATTCACCCCGTTAGATCCCAAACAACTTTGCTTTAATATCTTCCTTCATAAGAGTGTTTAAATATATAAACTTTATATCATTCATCATAACTGAAACGCTCGTTGGAAAATGTCCAAATGTACTATGTCCAACATCTTCATTTGCTATTTCTATATCTGGTTTATTTTTTCTTGCTATAAAATTAAAATCTTCAACATTTTGGTGACCAAAAATAAAATCATGTTTAGCTTGAACCATTCTTGTTTTTTCTGGTAAATTATCCAGATAGCTTGAATACCTGCCGGGAGATATTGTTAACCAAAAAGTATTTAACAAGTTCATGTCTATTTTACCTTCTATTTCTTTTGCTATTTCTTGTGTCGCAACTCCTTTCATGACTGAATCAGTAAAATTATCAGCTACCATATGAAATACGGCGAAATCAAAATATTCCGGAGAAAAAATCGAAGCCAAAACACCTCTCAAAGAACCTATGCTGTATGTAAACAAACCAACTTGTTCATACCCAAGTTTATCTTTTAGATATTTAGCCATAAATTCTATATCCAAAACATCCTGCCTAGTTTTAAAAATTGTTTTTCCTATATTCGGCGATACCGATTCATAATCTGCGAGGCTGTCATCTCCAGGATTTAGTCCTCTGCCTGCAGGAATATGAATTAATGTTGTTATTGGTAAAAGAGTGTCTCTTATTAAAGTAACCCCATAGTCATATAATTTAAGTTTGCCTCCCCAGTGCATTACGTGTATTAAAGCCACTTTTCTCCCTGCTCTATTTTCTGGTTGTGAATCATATTTAAATCTTGCAGTTTCTTTTTTGTTGAGTATTGAGGGAAATGTTATAAAACCATCTTTAATTTTTATTTCTTCGTCTTTTGGTAATTCCATTCCGTCTAAGCTTATATATTTTCTAGGATTTTCAAACCAATCATCAACAAATTTATTTACATTGGACCACAATATCCCATCGTCTTTGGGATCTTCAAGACCAAGAAATTCTAAACCAAAACTAAATGGTGGAACCATGTCTGGCCCACAACATTTTGTTGATTCTTCGGTCGCCTCTTGTGTTTTCTCTAATTCCAACGCGTACCATTCTTTTTCACTTTTTTTTGACATTGAATTTAATAATAAAACAATTAATAACAAAATCACTCCAATTATGATTCTCCTTAGAACTTCTTTAAAATAGAATTCATATTTCATCTTTAAAAAATATTACTTGCCCCGTAAAATCTGACACTGTTCTTAAAAACCTCATTGAGAGGTTTTTAAGTTACTTTGTCTTAGTGTCTTTTCCTCCCATCAAAAGCAACAGAGCCGGAGCTATAAATATTGAGGAGTATGACCCTGCAATGACTCCAACTATCAAAGTTAAGGCAAAATGTTCCGTTGTACTTCCACCAAATATATATAACGAGAGCAAAACAAGAAATGTTGTAAAAGATATATTAAATGATCTTACATAGGTTTGATTTAAGCTCTTTCCTATCGTGTCAGCAAAAGTTTCTTTAAAATTATGCATTTTAATATTTAAATTTAAATTTTCACGAACCCTATCAAAAATTACAATTGTGTCACTTATTGAATACCCGAGAATTGTGAGAAGCGCGGTAACAAAAAGCACATCAACTTCCGCTCCTGCAAATTTTCCGAGGACAACAAAAACTCCTGTCGGAATTAAAATATCGTGAAAGAGGGCAATTATTGCGATAATTCCATATTTCCAAGAAGAAACGGGTTTTGAAATTTTTCTAAAAGCAAAAGCTATAAATAAAATCGTCATTAATATTACTACAGCTATTGAAATGTAGGCCTTGTTTTTTAATTCTTCCCCAATCATCGGACCAACAGAATTAAATCTTTCTTCAATAATTTTTTCCGAACTGTTTAAAGAAAGTGTATTAACCAAAGCTATTCTTTCTTCTTCGTTTAAATATTTTGTTCTGGCAATGTATCCATTTTCGCCTATTGGACGAACCGAGTAATTTCCTATCGCCAAATTACTTATTCTATTTTGGATTTCTTCCGTACTTGGTCTTCCGTCGGGGTAAGAGACTTCCAGAATTGAACCACCAACAAAGTCTATCCCCGGTTTAAGCCCCCATGTAAAAATTAAAATGAGAGATGCAACAACTAATATTGTTGTAAACGAAAGAAATATTTTTCTGTATTTTATTACAAACATGTATTTAAAAATGAATGTTTTAACCTTTAAAGCCTGCGCCAAACATAAATCTTAAAAACCGACCCGGGCTCTTTTTATAAATTGATAACAAAAATGTTCTTGAAATCGTAATCGCGCTTATCATACTTACCAAAACTCCTATTCCAAGAACTAGTGCAAAACCCCTCACCATAGATGTTCCAAACCAGAAAAGAACAACGGATGTTATTAATCCTGAAATGTTGCTATCTCTAATTGATAACCACGCTCTTGAAAACCCATTTTTAATTGCTTCTTCTGCGTTATCTTTTCCTTCGTTAAATTCTTCCTTCATTCTTTCAAAAATCAAAACATTTGCATCAACGGCCACACCGACAGATAGAATAAAACCTGCTATACCTGCGGCCGTGAGAACAACTGGAATAAATTTAAATAAAGCCAACATAATTACTATATACATACCAAGAGAGACAACAGAAACAAGCCCGGGAAGTCTGTATAAAAGAATTAAGAAGATTGATACAAAAATTATTCCTAAAATTCCGGCAGACACGCCCTTGTTCAAAACATCCTGCCCAAGAGAAGCGCCGATGCTATTTGTTGAAATTAATTCTATCGGTACTGGTAATGCTCCGAGATTTAAATTCCTTACAAGTTCTTTTGCTTCGTCAGCCGTAAATCTTCCGCTTATTTGTGCGTTCCCATTTGGTATTTCTTGTTGTATTACAGGGAGAGAGATCGGTTCACCGTCCAAAAATATAGCGAGAACTTCCCCAATATGCTCCTTTGTAATTTTTGCAAACAAATCAGACCCTTCTGTATTAAAATTTAAAGACACGACTGGTTCGTTTGAAAGTCCTCCTTGCTGACCAAATTGAAGTTGTGCGAGTTTTAAAAATCTTCCCGTCAAACCGGTATCAATGAAGGCTTGGCTTGAAATTTTATTATCTTTCTTTTCTTCTTCCGAAGGAACATAATTTTTATCAACTAATTTGAATTCAAGAAGGGGTGTTTTTCCTATCATTTCAACTGCTTTTTTTATGTCAGTAACCCCCGGCAATTCAACTATGAGTCTTTTTTCGTCAGAATTTCCCAAACCACCGTTTTCAACTTGGATTATTGGTTCTGAAACTCCAAATACATTTACTCTTTTTTCTACAACATCTCTCAATGCTTGCATAGATTCAGAAACTTCCGCCGTTGCGAGTTTTGAAACATCTGCTCTATATATAAGTTGAGTTCCGCTTGCCAAATCAAGGCCTAATTTAAAATGAGATTTAGAATTTGGGTTCGTTTCGCTGTCATAAAGAAAAAGGCCGACCGATATGCCGGCAATAAGTAAGATTAATGCAACTATTCGTATCTTCCACATTATTAGAAAGTATAATGATTTTAAATTAAATTACAAATTGTTTTTATTCAATAGAAAAAGATTTTCAAATAATTTTGCTATAGTTATTGGCCCAATTCCACCCGGAATTGTAGAAAAAATAGATGCTCTTGAATCACATTCTTTGTCTATATCCCCGATAATTTGGCCGTTTAATTCGCTTGTTCCTGCATCTATTAAAATAACACCATTTTTTATCATCGTTGGTTTTATTAAATTAGGAGAACCTGCGCCTGAAATTATTATATCTGCCTTTCTTGTATAATTTTCTAATACATCACCTTTTTCTAATGAAATTACTTCGGCTCCTGAATTTTTTAACCAAATTGAAATTGGTAATCCAACTAATTTTCCCTTTCCGATTACAACTATTTTTTTACTCTTTATCTCCACTTTATGTTTCTTAAAAATTTCTACCACTGCGCCAACAACCGGGGGCAAAATTTTAGATTTTCCTTTTTCAAATAAATCAAAAGATTCTTCTCCTAAAAAATCAGGATCTTTTTCTTTTGAGATTAAATTTAAAATTGTTTTTGAGTTTATATGTGATGGTAAAGGAAGTTGAATAACAATTCCGTTTGTGTCTTTGTCAGAAATTATTTTTTTGACTTCTTTTTTAAGGTTTCCTTCCGAAATTTCGTTTGAAAACTTTTTTACAAAAGACTTTATTCCAAGTTCATTTGCAAATTTTTGTTTTAAACTAACAAATTTATTTATCACTGAATTTTCTCCAACACATACAAAAATAATATTCAGCTTTTTACCGATTTTAGAAATTTTTTCTTTGAGAGATTCTTTTATCTCATTCGCAATTTCTCTTCCGTTAACAATCATAAAAAAATTAATAAATTAATTTTTAAATTCTCAATATATAATTACTAATTCCTAATGAAATGTTAAAAACGGAAAACATTATTTTTATTTTGAATTAGAAATTTCATTAGATATTAGAAATTAGAAATTAGAAATTTCTTACTATATTCCCGTTCTTGAGATCAAAACCTTTATCGTTTTTAGGGCAACTTTAAAATCAAGGAATAAGGATCTGTTTTTGATGTAATATAAATCATAAGAAAGTTTTATTCTTGTTTGATCAGATTGAGCTTGAAATTTCGGAGGGGCGTCTTGATAAAGCTGTGCCCATCCAGATAATCCTGGTTTTATTAAATGTCTTGCCTTGTAATAAGGAATTTCTTTTTCATAAAGACGAGCAAGGTCTGGCATTTCTGGTCTTGGCCCTATCAAAGAAAGGTCTCCAGTTAAAATACTCCAAAATTGTGGAAATTCATCAATCCTTAATTTTCTCAAAACTCCTCCAACCTTGGTCACATTATTATTTTTTGAAGAATCCAAACAATTTTTTCCTTTGTCATCGTCGTGCATTGTTCTAAATTTTATGATTTTTATTTTTTTATTATTTTTTCCGATTCTATCCTGTTTAATAAGTATTGGCCCTCCGTCATCAAGTTTTATTGCCAAAATTACAAATGGATAAAAAACTAAAGATATTATTCCAAGTATTAAAGATACGACTATGTCCATCACACGTTTCAAAATATCATAGACAGCTTTTGGGTGTGTTGATAGATTTTCCAAAAACCAGCTGTGTTTTATTAAAGAAACTGGAACTCTATCAAAAATCTCTTCATAAACTTTATATAAATCTACAAAACGTGTTTTTGAAGAGAATATTAAGCTATAAAATCCGGAGAGCATTGATTCAAGCTTTTTGTTTTGCATATCAACTATAACTAATGATATGTCTGAATTCTTTATAAAATCCAAAACTTTTATTTGAACTTCTTCTGAGCTGATTTTGTCTGGATCAATAAGGCCTATTATTTTAATGTGGTATCTTTCGTTATTGTTTATTTCCTTTTCCAACTCATCAACATCTGCTCCACTTCCTATAATTATTCCATCTTCTCTTTTTGTTTCCTTAATCAAAAAAACTCCATAATTTCTCCAGAGTGAAATCAGAATGAAAGAAACTATTAAATAAATAAAAAGATTTGTTTTTGGCGCAATTCCAAAATAAGGAATCAAATAGAAAAATAACACCGCGAGTGCGCTGTTTGTTATTTGTGCGTTTAAAATTATACTTGGAAGTTTATTTTTTAAAATGAGAGTATGTTTCTCATAAAGTCCAAAAATAAAAAATATGAAAATCCAAACCAAAAATAATATTGAGAATGGAGAAATGTGTCCACTTAAGGTTATTCCACTTGGTATTTCAAAATATCTTAAAAAAAGCGCAATCCATAGGGATGCAAAAAATATTACTAAGTCGCCCAACAATAATACCGCCGGTTCTTTTCTGTTAGAAATATACATGCTGATACATTATACAACAAAAAATCAAGAAAGCAAAAAAACAACAAGGTATGAAATCATAAAAAATAAAATTGCCTATAACTCACATTTACGCCATAGCGTAAATATGAGTTATAAATAAAACCATTCTCTAATTCCGTTGGATTAGACAATGGTTTATAAATAAAAAGTGTGTTGTTTAAAACAACACACTTGATTAGTTTTAATTCTGCTGAACTTCTAGAAGATTTTTTTGAAACAAAATTTTTAAATTTCCCCACCCTCCCAATATGGTGGTTATGAGGAGAAAAACAAAAATTGTTCCAAATTTTACTACAATTGGAATTGGATCAATTGTTTTGACAGAAAAAATCAGATCCGTAAAATTCCATAGAAATAGTATCCAAAAGAATACTATTATTCCGGAAAACAGTTTTGTTTCTTTTGAGCCGTTTATTTGTAAACCACACAGGCCTACAAACAAAAGCATAGAAAAAAGTATTACCATTACTTGTAAAAACATTGGATACCTCGTTTTTATATCTGTGGGAAAAAACTACTTAAATTCAATATAAATAATACACCCCATTATATTCTTTGTCAAGAGCTGAAAAAATCCTTAATTTAAGCTATCATTCAACCTGTGAAATATCCTTCTAAAAAAGAGAGGAAAATAAAAATAATATTTGTTATAACCAAAGCGTCTTGGGGTGGGGCCCAGAGATATGTTTTCGATTTAGCGTGTGCGTTAAATCGTCCTGAGCCTGTCGAAGGAGATTTAGCTACAAACTTACCAAAAAATGAATTTGATATTTCTGTTATTGTCGGTGGAGAAGGTCTGCTTAAAGAAAAACTTCTTGAAAATAAAATAAGAGTTATTCCCCTTCCTCAAATGGAAAGAGATGTAAATTTATTTAAGGAGATTCAAACATTTTTTTTGCTCTTAAAAATTTTTATAAAAGAAAAACCAGATATTGTTCACTTAAACTCATCAAAAGCTGGCGGACTCGGTGTATTTGCAGGACGAATTGCTAGAGTTAAAAAAATAATTTTTACGGGTCACGGTTGGGCATTTAATGAAGACCGTAGTTTGTTTTCAAAAATTATAATCGCTATTTTACATTGGTTCACAATAATTTTGAGCCATAAAACAATTGCCGTATCCCAAAATACAAAAAAACAAATAACTAAAGTATTGCCGTTCGTTTCAAAGAAAATGGTTGTTATACATAATGGTATTAAAAAGTTAGATTTTTTTTCCAATGATGAGGCCCGTGAATTTTTATTTCAAAAAACAAGCTTATTTGGAAAAGATATAAATTTGTGGAGCACAAAAACCGCTTGGATTGGAACAATCGCAGAACTTCATAAAAACAAAGGTATTGATATCGCAATAAAAACAATTGAGAAGCTCTCACAGAAATTTAAAGAACAAAAACAATCCCTCGTTTATTTTGTAATTGGCGAAGGAGAAGAAAGAAAAAATCTTGAAAAAATTATAAAGGAGAAAAAATTGGATACAGAGATTTTCCTGATTGGAAATATTGAAAACGCTTCAAAATATTTAAGCGCTTTTGATATTTTCTTTTTACCTTCAAGAACAGAGGCCCTTCCTTACGTCTTGCTTGAATCTGGGGACGCTTGCGTTCCTGTTGTTGCAACACATGTCGGTGGTATTTCTGAAATTGTGGAAGATATGAAAACAGGAATTTTGGTTGATAAAAATGATGAAGAAAAAATGTCTGAAGATTTTAGTAATGCGTTATTGTCATTATTAAAAGACGGCGAATTACGAGGGAAAATGGGTTATGATTTAAAAAATAAAATTGTTAAAGAATTTGGTTTTGATGAGATGATTAAGAAAATAATAGAAATTTATAAATTAAAAACCTTCGGGGAAGGTTTTTAATCCATAATTTATTTTTTACAAAAATAAAACGCTTACACCTCAGTGCAAGCGTTTTTTGTAGATTCTTTGCGTTTCATTTCTTTTAGATTGTCCACTAATAGAAATATCTCCGCAATAATTATAATGAGTAGAAATACTATATGCCTTGATTCTGGAATTTGGTCAGACGTCAACATTATAATAGTTGTTATTGCAGAAAATATGATCGCCCCTATTCGAGCATAAATTCTTCTCTTTAGATTTTTTGCAAGAGCAGCATAAAATACAAAAAAACCTAAAAACAAAAAAGATACAATTATGATACCCATTTTAATTCTCCAAATTAATTATTAGTTAGTTCTCTAAACTTGTTTGTAAAAACAAACTTAGAGAACTAACTAAATTTTTTAAAGAACTTTTGTCAAACACCCGATGTTTGACAAACTTTTCTGTTTCGTCCTTTGGGACTCATCAGGTGAAGTACTCACTTCACGACAGAATGAGAGAGCCAATACACTGTCTAGATTTCGAATCGCAAATTGGTAAATGAAATCCTTATGTGTGTACCGGTTCTCTCGGAAAAAATTAATTACTTACTCCAACAAACAGAAAATGGACATACCCAATATACAGAATAAGAAAAAAGAAAAAACTCCTAAATACCCAGCAACCTCCTTTTCTCCTATCGTTAATGTTATTATTAACGATATGGTTGCTACAAGAAAAAGAAGAAAACCTATAGACAAAACAATATTAATCGTTGAGGACTTCATGACAATTACTCCTTCATTATTGTTGAAATTTATTTCTTAGTTAGTTCTCAAAAATTATAATCGTTTGTAATTTTTGAGAACTAACTAAATTTTTTAAAGAACTTTCTGTTTCGCTCTGCTTGTCCCGCCTTGGCGGGATTGAGCTCATCAGTTGAGATACACATCTCAAGACAGAAGGAGAG